>WBZO01000220.1_pt1 | contig 143880 bp, 128 predicted proteins | sample 5204261 | NCBI WGS metagenome assembly WBZO01 (sample SAMN12412400, study PRJNA552823) | activated sludge metagenome | isolation source: activated sludge from anammox sidestream of wastewater treatment plant... | place: USA: North Carolina | collected 2017-09 | reverse complement strand
GCTGGTGTGAGCTTGGCGTTAGCGTGCAAGAGGACCTCCTGGGGTGGTTGGCGTGGTAACCACACCTTCCCCAGGAGGTCCCCTTCGATCACTCCGTGCTAACAACCTCTATGGACGTCACAGCTAGTCGTCGTCTTCCTCGGGCGCGACGCCGACCGCGAGGAAGGCGTCACGGACAGACTCGCTCTGCGTGCCGCCCGGCTCCACCAGCACCAGCACGAGGTTCGCGTTGAAGTAGTTGAAGCCGGTGGGCGGATCGCAATCGTCCACCCGCGCGGCGAGGTGCCCGTCGTCGAGCTCCCACTCGGCCTCGCGGGCATCGCCGTCCGGATAGACCCACAGGGCCCATGTGGAGCCACCCGCCTCGAATGCCGTCTCCGGCACGGAGGTGTCCCCGCAGAGCGGCTCCCGCTCGTCATCGACCTCAAACCCGACGCCCGCCGCCGCCATCGCAGCACGCACGTCGCCTGTCGAGTACGGGACACCGGACGCTCCACCCCCGGCGCTCGAGCCACCCGCCGTGCGCGTCGGAGTGGGTGACGGCGTGGAAGTCGCCGTCGGGGTCGCCGTTTCGGTCGCTGCCGGCGTGGCCGTCTCGGTCGTCGCGGCCGGTGATGCGCCTGACGTGGCTTCGGCTGTCGCAGTTTGGGTGATGGCCGTCGACGTCGCAGTGGGCGTACCGACGTCGATTCGAGTGCCGTCCTCGCCGGCGATGGTGACGCCGGCGTCCTTGTCCTCGCATCCCGCGAGGAGCGTGACCGCCAGCGCACCGGCGAGCAGCAGCGTTCGAGGATGCTTCATCGCGCAGTCCGTCCATTGCGCGACCCCACACCACCCTAGCGCAGCAGGCCGCACGGGCCGATGCGACCTACACTCGATCCATGGCCACCGTCCGCTGCCCGATGCCGGAGTGCCGTCGACGCGTCGACCTCGCGGACTTCGATGCGATCCCCGTCCCACCGCAGCAGCCGCCCCGGGAGATCTGCCTGCACTTCATCGCAGCCTGGGGCGGCCGGCGTGGCCTGCTGGCCGAGGCCGTGCTCCACGCCCTCGCCGGCAATCGAGAGCTCTTGCATCGCAACCTGCGTCCCTCGAATGTCGACCCGGCTCGCATCGCCGCGGTGCGTGACGACCTCGACCGCGTCGCCCGCGAGGGCGCGCACGAGGTACGCCCGGTGGGCGAGGAGACCGACGAGGCCGCCCTCTTCGGAGACCGGCACGAGGCGAACCAGGTCGCGCGCGAGTTCGCCCACTACATCATCGGCCCGGATCCGGTGCTCGGCGGCGGCTACCGCTAGCAAGCCGGTCCCTTCGCCCTAGCATGTGCCGGACCTGTAGCGGGGCCGCCGGCGACGATCGACACGCATCCCCAGAGCGGTCGGCGTCCAAAGGGAGCTTCGACGATGCGAATGAGACTGGTGATCGGGATGCTGGTCGGCGTGGTGCTGGCCTCTATGGCGACCATGACGAGCGCGCAGACCCCGGGGAGCGGGGCGGAATACGGCCCGGGGCCCTTCCGGGCGGAGCCGCCCCGGAACGGCGGCGTGGGGATCATGGTCATGGAACATGACCGGTCCCGCGACCAGCTGATGCTGGATCTGCGGCTGCGGGACTGCGAGCCGCGGTACCTGGCCATTACGGTGGGCGGCGCCTGGCGGATCTACCGGCCGGAATCCCCGGCATGGGTGAACCAGTCCTTCCCGACGCAGTTCCGCGCAGGCGAGGCGTTCCTCGTCGGCTGCACCGCTGCGCGGCCGGACGTCCGCCTCGTGGACGCCGACAGCGGTGGAACCGTGACCATCGAGGCCGGACAGCGGATGCGCATCGTCCTCGAGTCGAACGCGTCCACCGGCTTCACCTGGACCGTGTCCGACTCACCCAATGCGGCCGTCCTCGTCCCGCTCGGGGAGCCGTTCTACGTTGACGCCGTCTCCGACCTCGTCGGCGCGCCCGGCTACCAGGTGTTCGACTTCCTCGCGGTCAGCCCGGGAACGACGTCGATCGCGCTCAGCTACGTCCGTCCGACCACCTCGGAGCCGCCGGCGAGCGTCTGGTCCACGACCGTCACCGTGGAGTAGGAGCACCCGTCGCCTCCTCGTGGTACTGATCTGCGGTGCCCCGAGGAGGCGACGTTGGCCGATATCCGTGTCCGCCCGTTCGACGAAACCAACCCCATCGAGATGGTGCCGGGAGTCACGCGGCGCACGCTCGTCTCCGGCGACGGTCACACCCTCGTCCGCTTCGAGCTGACGGCCGGCGGCGAGGTCCCTGAGCACACGCACCCGCACGAGCAGGCGGGCACCGTGATCGCCGGCCGCGTCCGCTTCCGCATCGGCGACCGCGAGGCCGAGGTGGTCCCCGGCGATTCCTATCTCATCCCCGGCAACGTGCCGCACTCGGCCGTGGCGCTGGAGGACACGTTGCTCATCGAGGTATTCGCCCCGGTCCGCGAGGAGTTCGCGAACGACTGACCTTCGCGGGTGGGAAGGTTAACTGCTCATGTTGGTTCCTAATCGACACGTCGGACGGGGACCCGTTGCCCGACCCGACCGTGATCCGTAGACTTCATCCGTGAACACACCTGCCACTCGGCATCGCCTGCGCCGCCTCCGAGCGGCGCTTCGCGATCTTGAGGCGCTCGAGGTATCCCCACTTCGCTGCGACCTCGCCACAAGCTAGCCCGAGGCCCGCATGATTCCTCGCTACGCCCGCCCCGAGATGACCGCGGTCTGGTCAGACGAGCGCAAGTTCGAGCTGTGGCTGAAGGTCGAGATCGCGGTCGTGCAGGCGTGGGGGGAGGTGGGCGTCATCCCGGCAGAGGACGTCCGCCTGGTCGAGCAGAACGCTCGCGTGAACGTACCGGACGTCATGCGGTACATCGAGGAAACCCATCACGACGTGACCGCGTTCCTGCGGTCCGTTGCCGACTCGCTTGGGCCCGAGTCGCGGTGGATCCATTACGGGCTCACCAGCAACGACGTCTGGGACACGGCCACCTGTCTGCAGATGGTGGAGGCGCTGGACCTGCTCGACGCACAGGTGAAGCGGCTGCGCGAGGTCATCGCGCGCCGAGCGGTCGAGCACAAGGACACGATCTGCATCGGCCGCACCCACGGCGTGCACGCCGAGCCGACGACGTTCGGGATGAAGATCGCGGTCTGGGTGGAGGAGCTGCGCCGTCACGAGGAACGGATCGCGCTGGCGCGGCACCAGGTCGCCGTCGGCCAGATGTCCGGCCCCGTGGGCACGCACGCGTCGGTTCCCCCCTCCGTCGAGGAGAACGCCTGCAGGCGCCTAGGCCTGGAGGTCGCCAGGATCACGACGCAGGTGATCCAGCGCGACCGGCACGCCTTCTACCTCAGCGTGATCGCCGGCATCGGCGCGTCGCTTGAGAAGTTCGCGACTGAGATCCGTGGGCTCCAGCGCACGGACATCCTGGAGGCAGAGGAGCCCTTCGACGAGGGCGGCCAGACGGGCTCATCCTCCATGCCGCACAAGCGGAACCCGGAACTCTGCGAGCGCGTCTGCGGGATCGCGCGCACCCTGCGCGGCTACGCGACCACCGGCCTCGAGAACGTCGCCCTCTGGCACGAGCGAGACATCTCCCACTCCTCCGCCGAGCGGATCATCCTGCCCGACGCGACCGGCCTGCTGGACTATGCGCTGCACATCTTCACCGGGGTGATGGACGGCCTCGTGGTCTACCCGAAGCGGATGCTGCGCAACCTCGAGCGGACGCAGGGCCTGATCTACTCCTCGAAGGTCCTCAACGCGCTCATCGAGAGCGGGATGCAACGCGAGGCGGCCTACGCGATCGTCAAGCAGAACTCGATGCGCGCCTGGCGCGAGGAAGTCCCATACCGCGGCCTGCTCGAGCAGGATCCCGAGGCGTCCGCACGGCTGCCGAAGGAGAAGCTGGACGAGATCTTCGACCCGCGCGCCTTCCTGACACACACCGACGAGACGTTCCGGCGCCTCGGCCTGACCTAGCAGCCCCGCAGTGATGGACTCGCCCCGTGCCTGATCCCGCCCCCATGCTCACGACCGACCTCGACCTTCCGAGGTTGCACCAGGGCAAGGTGCGCGACGTCTACGAGCTGCCCGGCGACCGCCTGCTGCTCGTCGCCACCGACCGCGTCTCGGCGTTCGATGTGGTGATGGGCGAGGGCATCCCGCGCAAGGGCGAGGTGCTCACGCGCCTCTCCAGGTTCTGGTACGACAAGACCGGCGATGTGGTGCCAAACGGCTTCATCGCCGTCCTCGACGAAGCGAACGCCGAGGAGTTCGGGGTGACCGACCCGAAGTACTTCGGCCGGTCGATGGTGATGAAGCGCGCCGAGGTCCTGAAGGTGGAGTGCGTGGTGCGGGGGTACCTCGCCGGCTCCGGTTGGAAGGACTACCAGCGCACGATGAGCATTTCCGGAGTTCCCCTCCCCATCGGGCTCCAGTTGGCGGCACGGCTGGACGAGCCCGTGTTCACGCCGTCGTTCAAGGCCGAGCCGCCGGCGCACGACGAGCCGATCACCTACGCACAGGTCGAGGAGCTGGTCGGGCCGGAGTACGCGAACGCGATCAAGGTGCGCTCGATGGCCCTCTACGGCTTCGGCGCGCAGCAGTGCCGCCAGCGGGGGATCATCGTCGCCGACACGAAGTTCGAGTTCGGCCTCATCAACGGCGAGCCGTGCCTCGTCGACGAGGTGCTGACGCCTGACTCGTCGCGGTTCTGGCCAGCCGACCAGTACGAGCCCGGCCATGACCAGCCGTCCTTCGACAAGCAGCCCCTGCGCGACTACCTGGAGTCGCTGCCGTGGGACAAGACGCCTCCGGCGCCGATGCTGCCACGCCAGATCGTGGACGAGACCAGCGAGCGGTACCAGGAGGCATACCGTCGCATCACCGGCGAGGATCTCCCTCCGCCGGCCGCCTGACCTCCCCGCTTCGACGACTCCCCGTTCGAGAGGAACCCCGTGGCCACCTTCATTGCCCACGTCAACGTGATGCTCCGGCCGGTGATCAACGACCCGCAGGGTCTCGCCGTGAAGGACGGGCTGCACAGCCTCGGCTTCGAGGGGGTCAGCGCGGTCCGTGTCGGCAAGCGCATCGACATCACCGTCGAAGCGTCCTCGGCCGACGTCGCCGAGTCACAGGTCCGGGAGATGTGCCGCCAGCTGCTCGCGAACCCCGTCATCGAGGACTTCGAGGTCGCGGTCATGGAGGTCACGTCCGCCTGACGGACGTCCCCATGCTCGGCTGTCACGACCGTGCCGGCTGCAGAGGCGGCCCCTAGACTGCGAGCTCGCGCACCGTTCACAGCGTGAACTGGAAGGGCTCGAGTGGTCCGGCTGGCGTCGTCTCCGCTCGGGCGTATCCGCGAGCTCTTCGCGCTGCCGGGCTACCGGTCGCTGTGGCTGGGCGCGGTGCTGTTCGCGTTCGGCGCGTGGACGGAGCGCGTGGCGATCGGCTGGTACGTCTTCGACCGGACGGACTCGGCCTTCGTCACCGCGATGGCGACCGCCGCATTCATCGCGCCTGGGCTCATCGTGGGGCCGATCGCGGGTGCCCTGTCCGACAGCGTCCCTCGACCACGCATCCTCACCGCGGCGGCGGGTCTCAAGCTCGTCGTGCTGCTCTGCGTGGCCTTCTTCGCCCGGGACCCGGAGGCCTCGCTCCCGTTCATCCTCGGACTCGTCCTGTTCTCCGGCGTCGGCCTCTCACTCAACCTGTCGTCGTTGCACACGCTCTCAGGCGACCTCGTGGGCGCAGATCGACGCGCCCGAGCCATCTCGGTCGTCGCCACTGGCACGCGCGCGGTGTCAGCCGTCGGCGCACTCGGCGCCGGAGCGCTGATCAGCAACTTCGGCGCGACGCCCTCGTTCCTGCTGGCCGCCCTCGCGATGGCCGGCGCAGCCCTGGTCTACCGGTCGATCACGGAGCCTGCCGTCCGACGCACGAGCACACGCGGCGCCTTCCTCGCGGACACCGTCGCGGGGCTGAGGCTCGTGATGCGCGTGCCGCTGATCGGGCTGCTGCTGGCGCTGACCGTGGTCGTCGAGGTATTCGGCTTCGCGCATAACGCGCTCTTCCCCGCCGTCGCCGACCGGCTCCTCGAGGTGGGCGCGACCGGCCTCGGGGCGATCGCGGGCTCGGCGGCGATCGGAGGCGTGATCGGCACGCTCGTGCTCGCGAGCCTCTCCGACCGGGGACATCTCGGGACCGTGTTCCTCATCGTCATCGCCGCGTTCGGCGCATCCATGCTGGGGATCGGGCTGTCGCACTGGTTCCTGCTGTCGCTCGTCCTCGCGGCAGCGATCGGGTGTTGCGCGGCGATGTTCGATGCACTCCAGTGGATCCTGCTCCAGGCCGGTGTCGACGATTCCCTGCGCGGTCGCGCCCTCGGTGCGTGGAACGTCGCGATCGGGTTCGGCTGGCTGGGGCCACTGATCCTCGGCGCGATCGCGGACGCCGTGAGCGTGACGGCCGCGTTCGCGGTCGCGGGCTTCGTGCTGCTCGCGACGGCGACCGCCGTCAGCGTGTGGGCACGTCAGCTGCGTACGCTCTCCTCCTGAGCGCCTGGACACCTGGTCTCCAGCCGGGGGTAGCATCCGACGCATGGAACACGTCGAGCTCCTCGCACGCTCCGAGGGCATGGCGATCGCGGGAGGATACGCGCAGGCGACGCTGGGTCCGGAATACCGGATCTACCCGGCCGCCGGTACCCGCGAGAAGTGGATCGGGCGCGGCCGCGTGGTGCGGTTCGCCGATCACCACGAGGCAGTCCTCGTGGTGACCGAGCACCGGACACGCACGGTGAAGTGGCTCATCGCCCGCGAGCTGTAGCTCAGGCGCGCAGCAGCCCCAGCAGTTCGTCGTGGACCCGGCCGTTCGAGGTCACCGCGTGACCGGCATCGATCACCGCGCGGCCCTGGTCGTCAGTGAGACGGCCGCCGGCCTCCTCGACGATCACCATGACCGCGGCGAGGTCCCAGGGGTTCGGTCCGTTCTCGAACATCGCCTCAGCGGCGCCCTCCGCCACGAGGCAGTGCGCCCAGAAGTCGCCGTAGCCGCGTTCTCGCCACGCCAGGTCGTTCACCGCCTGGGCGTTCGGCCAGCGCTGAAGGGCGTACTTCATGCTGCCGTTCAGGACGTGCGACCTGGAGATCTGGCTGATGTCGGAGACTTGGATGCGCTGCCCGGCGTGCCGGGCAGCGCCGGTGTCCCCCCGGTACGCGCCCAGGCCGCGGGCGGCCCACCATCGCGTGCCGAGCGCCGGGCCGGAGGCCACCCCGAGCTGCACCTCGCCACCTGCCTCGTACGCGATGAGCGTTCCCCACACCGGGAGCCCGCGGGCGAAGCCGTGCGTGCCGTCGATCGGGTCGAGGATCCACCGCCCGGCGCCGGAGGCCCCCGGGGTGTACCCCTGCTCCTCGCCCAGGATCGCGTGGTCGGGATATCGCTGCACGAGCATCTCCCGCAGGCGCTCCTCGACGGCCCGGTCGGCTAGCGTGACGAGCGTGCCGTCCGCCTTCTCGCTGGTCCCGAGCTCGCCCCGGTAGTACCCGAGGGCGATCCGGTCGGCCTCGTCGGCCATGTCGAGCGCGAATGAGAGCAGTCCGCGGAGGTCAGTCGAGGCGGTCGAGGTCATGGCGCGAGTCTAGAATGCGCGCGAGACACGCGCTCAGGAGGACGATGGTGCTCATTCGGCTCGCGACCCCACCCGACGCGGCGGCCGTCCAAGCGATCTACGCGCCCTACGTCCGCGAGACCGCGATCTCCTTCGAGTACGACCCGCCGAGCGTCGACGAGATGCGGAACCGCATCGCAGCCATCTCCGAGCGCTACCCCTTCCTCGTGATCGAGCACGGCGGCGAGGTCCTCGGTTACGCCTACGCCGACCGGTTTAGCGGGCGCCGTGCCTATGATTGGTCGACGGCCGTCTCGATCTACTGCCGCCGCGACCAGACCGGCCGCGGCCTCGGCCGCGCGCTGTACGAATCGTTGCTTCCGGCCGTGTCGCTGCTTGGGTACCGGCAGGCCTACGCCGGCATCGCCCTCCCCAACGCCGCCAGCATCGCACTCCACGAGCGGGTGGGCTTCACGCACCTCGGGACGTACGAGCGAGCCGGCTGGAAGTTCGGCCAGTGGCATTCTGTCGGATGGTGGCAGCTGCTCCTCGATGGCCCCGACGGGGAACCGGCGCCGGCGACCCCCGTACGCGACGTCGCCGGCACCGACCGCTTCCGCGAGGTGCTCGCGCGTGGCCTGGGGTACCTTCGGCCCTGATGAAGCCTCCGCCGCTCCTGAATACCGTCAGCCCCGCCGACGCCCTCGCGCCGCTCGCTGACGGTCAGCGTGTCTTCGTGCACGGCGCGGCCGCGACACCCACGCCTTTGGTCGAGGCGCTTGCCGAGCGCGCCCGCGACCTGCGCGGGATCGAGACCGTCTCGCTCCACCTCGAAGGCCCGGCCCCCCACGTCGCGCCGGAGATGGCGGAACACGTCCGCCACAACGCCCTCTTCATCGGCAGCAACGTCCGCGCCGCCGTCCAGGAGGGGCGCGCTGACTTCACGCCGGTGTTCCTCTCGGACGTGTCGCGCCTGTTCGAGGACGGGACGCTGCCGCTCGACGTCGCGCTCATCCAGGTTTCTCCGCCTGACGACCACGGCTACTGCTCGCTCGGCGTCTCGGTCGACGTCGCGCGCCCGGCGGCGCGAGCCGCGAAGTACGTGGTCGCGGAGGTGAACCGGCAGATGCCGCGGACACTCGGTGAGTCCACGATCCACGTGTCCGAGATCGACGCCGCGATCGAGACGGACCGCTGGATCTACCAGCAGCCGCGCAGGGAACCCAACGAGGTCCAGCAGCGCATCGGCGCACACGTCGCCACCCTCGTGGCGGACGGTGCGACGCTCCAGCTCGGTATCGGAGGAGTCGCGGATGCCGTGCTCGCCGCGCTGACCGGTCATCGAGACCTCGGTGTGCACACGGAGATGTTCTCGGATGGCGTGCTCGACCTCGTCGAGGCCGGCGTGATCACGGGCGCGCGCAAGAAGTACCAGCCCGGGCTCATCGTCGCATCGTTCGTGATGGGCACGCAGCGGCTCTACGACTTCGTGGACGACAACCCGATGGTCGCCCTCTACCCCTCCTCGTACGTCAACGATCCGTTCGTCATCGCCCGGCACGACGGGATGACCGCGATCAACTCCGCGATCGAGGTAGACCTGACCGGACAGGTCTGCGCCGACTCGCTTGGACCCAGGCTCTGGAGCGGTATCGGCGGCCAGGTGGACTTCATCCGCGGCGCGGCGAGGGCCGCGCGAGGCGTGCCCGTGGTTGCACTCCCCTCGACCGCGCTCGATGGGAAGCAGTCGCGGATCGTCCCCCAGCTTCGCCCGGGCGCCGGCGTCGTGACGAGCCGCGGTGATGTGTATTATGTCGTGACTGAGTTCGGCGTCGCGGCGCTCCACGGCCGGTCCGTCCGGGACCGCGCCCAGGCGCTGGTGGACATCGCGCATCCCGACTTCCGGGAAGAGCTCGCTCGTGACGCCTTCGCAACGTTCGGGTTCCGCCTGAGGACGTAGTTACGAGTCCGCCATTATGTCCGGCTGCTACGCTCCCCTCCACCGACGTGCGGGTTGGCGGCGGGAGCGTCAGATGGCCCTGTACCTGTCCTCGCGGGGCGCACCGGGCCTTGAGCGGTTCATCGAGTACCGTGCCGCCGGGGCCCGCGCCTGCCTCATCCCGACGGCCGCGAACGCGCTCGACCAGCCCGACCTCCGCGAGTCGCAGTTCATGCAGGCGTACGAGGCGCTGCAGGAAGCCGGCCTCGACGTCGAAGTCATCGACCTCGACGCCCCGGATGCCCCGTCCGTCCGCCTCGACGACTTCCACGTGGTCGCCCTCGGTCCCGGCGACCCGTTCTACCTGCTGCGACAGGCGCGGGCGCGCAACCTCGAGTACCGGCTACGGCAGGCCGCGGCGCACGGGACGGCGATCGTCGGCATCGGCGCGGGAGCGATGGTGCTCGGCCCGACGCTGGACCCGGTCGTGGAGGCGAGCCGCTACGCGCCCGAGGACGGCGCCTACCTGGAGGGCCTCTACCTCACCGAGACGCTGGTGCTGCCCCACCACAACGTGGAGCGGCGCGCACGGGCCCACGCGCAGATCATCGAGCGCTTCGGAGAGCAGTTCCCCGTCGTCCCGCTCTGCGACGGCCAGGCGATCGTGATCACCTCGGACGGCACGACGCTGATCGGCGAGCCGGTCGTCGCGTAGCACGCCCGGACGTCACTAGAGCGTCAGCGTCTCCTTGGTCGACGGCACCTGCCCCGCGATGCGCGGGTCGTAGCGCGTGGCAGCGTCGAGGGCGCGGCCCAGCGCCTTCATCGTCGCCTCCGCGATGTGGTGGTCGTTCGCCCCGGCCAGCTGGCGGACGTGCAGCGTGATCTTCGCGGTCGTCGCGAAGGAGCGCAGGACGTGGCTTACCATCTGCGTCGGCGCGTCGCCGATCATCTCCCCGACGAAGTCCAGCGAGACGGCTGCGAACGGCCGGCCGGAGATATCGATCACGGCCTGGACGAGTGCCTCGTCCAGCGGCACGAGTGCGTCACCCATGCGCGTGATGCCCTCGCGAGCCCGGAGCGCCTCGTCGACGGCCTGGCCCAGGACAAGCGCGATGTCCTCCATCGTGTGGTGCTGGTCGATGTGCAGGTCGCCCGTGGCCTGCACCGTGAGGTCGAACCGCCCATGGCGCGCGAACGCCGTGAGCATGTGGTCGTAGAACCCGACACCCGTCGAGATCTGCGCCTGCCCGGTGCCGTCGATGTTCAGCTCGACGCGGACGTGCGTCTCGGCGGTCTTGCGCTCCACCGTCGCGAAGCGCGGCTGTTCGACCTCGTTAGGCACGTCCGATCTCCTGTCCAATGGCGCGGAACGCGTCCATGATCCGGTCGTTCTGTTCCGGCAGCCCGATCGAGATCCGCAGGTGGTCCTGCAGCCTCGGCGAGTCCATGTAGCGCGTGAAGATGCCGCGCTGGCGCAGGCGGTCGCGGAGGTCGCGGCCGGTGACGCCCTCCAGGCGCATGAGGATGAACACCGCGTCGCTCGGATACGGGAACACCCAGCTGAGCGCCCCGAGCTCCGCAACGATCCGGTCGCGCTCGCCGGCGAGGACGCACGCCCGCTCGTTGAGCGTCTCGACGTCCTCGAGCGAGGCGAGGGCGGCAGCCTCGGCGGCAGCGTTCACGTTGTACGGGTCCTTGGTCTGCATCAGGATCCCGGCCGTCTCGGGATGCATCACCCCGTAGCCGATGCGCAGCCCGGCGAGCCCACCCCACTTCGAGAACGTCCGCAACACCACCAGTCCCGGCGTCTCGGCCGCTCGCTGCGCGAGGGACGGGGTCTGGGAGAACTCGATGTACGCCTCGTCGATCACGAGCAGCGTCCCGGTCTCGATCAGGCGATCGATCGCGGACCCGGCGATCTCGTTGCCCGTCGGGTTGTTGGGGCGAGGGATGAAGGTGATCTTCGACTGCAGCGCCGCGTCGACGAGCGCCTCGGTATCAAACTGCCAGTCCGCCAGCAGCGGCACATCCACGACCTCGGCGGCCGCGACCTGGGCGTTGAATGCGTACATCCCGAACGTCGGCGAGGCCGTCACGACGCGGTCGCCCTCTTCGACGAAGAGCCGGAACAGCATCTCGATCAGCTCGTCCGATCCGGCGCCACAGACGATCGCCTCGGCCGGCACGCCGAGGTGCGCGCTGAGGGCGCCCCTGAGCGCCTTCTGGTCGGCGTCCCCGTACTGGTGGACGGAGTAGGCGACGCGCGCGAGGACATCGAGCGCCTTCGGCGACGGCCCGAAGGGGTTCTCGTTCCCGTCGACCTTGATCACGTCCTCGGGCTTCAGTCCGAAGCGTCGGGCGAGCTCGTGGGAGTCCTCAAGCGCCGCGTACTCCGGCAGCTTCGGCAGGCCGCGGCGGAGCGCCGCGCGTGGGTTGAACGTCGGCATGGGTCGCCCTCCTACCGGCCTTCGAGCCGGCGTTCGATGCTGCGCGCGTGCGCGGTCAGCCCCTCGGCCCGCGCGAGTTCCGCCGCGTACGGCCCGAGGCGCGCGAGGTCTTCCTGGCTGAGCGCGATGACCGACGTCACCTTGAGGAAGTCGAGCACCGAGAGCGGCGAGGCAAACCGCGCCGAGCCGCCCGTCGGCATGACGTGGCTCGGCCCGGCGGTGTAGTCGCCGAGGACTTCCGGAGACGACTCACCGAGGAACACGCCGCCCGCAGCGCGCACCAGCGGGAGCACGGCCTCCGGGTGCTCGACGAGCACACAGAGGTGCTCCGGCGCGAACTCGTTCGCCAGCTCGACGGCCTCCTCGAGGCTCGCGGCAACGACGGCGCCACCGCGCTCCACGGCGGCACGGGCGATCGCCTCGCGCTCGAGCGTGGCGAGCTGCGCCTCGACCTCGACGGCGACGGCTTCAGCCACGCGGCGCGAGGTGGTGATCAGCACGGGCGTGGCGAGCACGTCGTGCTCGGCCTGGGCGAGCAGGTCGGCGGCGGCGAGGTCCGGCCTCGTCGTGTCGTCGGCCAGCACCAGCGTCTCGGTCGGGCCGTAGATCGCGTCGATGCCGACGCGTCCGAAGAGTTGCTGCTTCGCGAGCGTCACGAAGATGCCCCCGGGGCCGAAGATCTTGTCTACGCGCGGAATGGTCTCGGTGCCGAACGCCAGCGCCGCCACGGCCTGAGCGCCCGAGGCACGGAAGATGCGGTGGATACCGGAGAGCCGCGCTGCGACCAGCTTCAGCGGATTGACGGAGCCGTCCGGCCGGGCGGCGGTGACGCCGTAGATCTCGTCGACCCCGGCCACGACGGCCGGCACCGCGGTATGGATCACCGAGGACGGCAGCGCGGCCTCGTTCCCCGTCATGTAGATGCCGGCCCGATGCAGCGGACGCACCATCATGCCCGTGCCCCGCTCCGTGAACGAGGTGGGCGCGTGCTGCATCTGGGTCTCGTGGTAGCGGCGGACGCGCTGCACCGCGAACGCGATGGCGTCGTGCTGTGCCTGCGTGACCTGGCCAAACGCCTCCGCGATCTCGTCGCCAGAGACCTCGATCGCGTCGTACGCGGAGCGGTCGAACTGCTGCGTGAAGCGCTTCGCCGCCGCATCGCCCTCGGCCTCGACGGCGGCGAGGATCTTGCGGACGTGCTCCGCCGGCGGCGTCGGCGCGCCCCACAGCTCGTCGATCGACGCCTGCACGGACGTCGGGAGCACGGGCTCGCCGAGCGGGCTGCGCCTGAGGATCGTCGCGCGTGCCTCCGCGATGTCCTCCACAATCCGCAGCGAGGAAGTCGTCGTCATCTCAGGTACTCCCTCACTCGCTCCGTCATCGCCTCGTCGGCATCGCGCCAGAAGTGATCGATCCGCTCCTGGGAGACGATGCCGAAGGCTTCGTCCACCAGCTCGGCCGGACGCTCGCAGGCGTCGTCGATGGTGGCCTCGTCGTAGCCGGCCATCGCGAGGTGCCGGGACATCATCCGCCGGAAGCGGCTGTAGTCCGGGGGCTGTGCCGCGACGTCCGCCGAGACGGTCACCCACTCGACGAGGTACTCGTCTTCGATGAACGGAATGTCCCGCACCGGGCCGGACTGCACCAGTGCCGCGCGAATCTGCTCCATCGCCTGGACCGCCTCGCGGTCGCGGCGGTCCAGCTCGTACTGGAGCGCGCGGTCGAGCACATTCGACTTCGGGTCGTCGTCGATCGTCGAGAACGCGCCGAAATGCGGCCGGTAGATCTGCCCGATGAACGTCTCGTCCAGGACGAGATGCGTCAGGTAACCCGCGATGAACGCCGTCGTCGCGGCATCGAGGCCTGAGGGCATCGCAAGGCTCGGGTTCTCACGGAACATGCGAGCGACCGAGTCCTGGTCGGACAGGTCGTCCAGGCGGAAGAAGTGCGTGTGCTCCCGGTCGCGGCGCGTGATCACGCGGATGTCCGGTGCCGTGGATCCCAGCAGGAACGCACCGCGGTCGGCCTCGATCTCGGGAAGGCCGAGGCGTTCCGCAACGAGGTGCGCCCGAAAGAGGTGCGATCCCAGCGAGGGCATGGGGGCTCCGCTAGTCCACCGCCGCGGCTTCGGCGGCCCGGGCCATCCGCGCCACGAAGTCGTCCCGCAACTCCCCGCGCTTCCCGGTCGGCCGCTCGGCCGCGCCAATCGCGCAGTTCGTGGATTCCATGATCACATCGATCATAGTCAGCCGGTTTGCCCGCAGCGTCGTGCCCGTCTCGGTGCCCTCGATCAGGATCTCGGCGTCGGCCGGGACGAAGCCCTCGGACGCCCCCGAGATCGGGATCACCTGGTACCGCCCGAGGTGGCGTGAACGCGCGTACTCGTCCGCCAGGCTCACGTACTCGGAGGCCACGCGGATCGGCTTCTCCGGGTCGTCCTTCCGCCAGTACGCGATCGCCTCCTCGATGGTCTCGACCGGGAGGTCCTCCGTCACCACCGCCCCGAGCCGGTACTTCGACCTCTTGAGGTCGCACAGCTCAACCACCGGAGCGCCGGGGAACGTCGCGAGGAAGGCGCGCAGCCAGTCGCGTCCGGTCAGCGCCAGGTCCACCTGCCCGAGCGCCACGGCTCGAGGCATGTCCTGCGGGCGCATGACCTTCACCTGGACGTCGTCGCGCCCCGAGTCCGGATAGCGCGCGGCGCTGTCGGCCTCGTAGCCCGGGAACGAGATGCCGGCATCAGCGAGCGCCGCGACGGTGTGGCGCTGGGCGTGTCCGTCCGGCACGGCGATACGGAACACCTCGCGCTCCACGGGCCGCTCGACCACGCGCGACCGAGCGGTGATCGCGAGCGGCTGAGGCTGCACGATGCCGCGCGACTCGGTCGCGCGGGGAATGCGGAGCAGCGGCTCCAGCGCGGCGGAGAGATCGCGGTTGGCAAGCGACTCGCGGTTCGCGATCAGCCAGACGCCGCCGAGGTGCACCTCGCCGAGGACCTCGAGTCCCTCCTTCTCGACGGCGGGACGCGGCGCGATCGCCAGCTCGGCGTCCTGCGGCGGCCAGGCCTCGGCCTGCGCCCAGACCTCGAACAGCCGGTAGTCCGGCACCCGCGCGTTCGCGAGGTAGTGCGCGGCGAGGTTGGGATACTCGGTCGCGACGCGCACCACGCCGTGCGCCAGCGACTCGAGCGTGGCGCCGGCGCCGCCCGCGACCACGAGCTCGGCGGTTGGGACGTCGATCTGACGCAGCGGCACGACCGAGTCGAGGCGGTGCCGGACGAGGAGCTCATCCACCCACGTCCGGCTCGCGATCCCGAGGTCGTAGTTGCCAAGCGCCACCTGGATCGGGATGTCGGCGTCGGAGAAGACGCGGACGGCGATCCCCGGCCGGTCCTCGACGCCGAACGTGTACGTCCGGGCGCCGGAGCCGTAGCCATCCACCACGAAGTCCACGGCGCGCAGGTGCGCGTCGACAGGGCCGCGGAGGTCGCCGCGCGGCAGCGCGACGCGCACAGGTTCGCCTCCGGCGGTCACGACTGCACCTCGATCAAGCCGAGGATGTTCGCTGCCCAGCCGCAGCCCGGCGCCGAGGGGCCGCCGAGCGTCTCGGCGAGACGGTTGTAACGGCCGCCGCTCAGGACTGTCCGGCTACCCGAGAGGAACCGGAAGGTGATGCCGGTGTAGTACTCGAAGTTCCGAGCGGTGCCGGCGAGGATGCGGTACGGCACGCCGACGCCATCGAGCGCCCTGGCGGCGCCCTCGAGATCATCCAGCGCGGATGCGGAACCCGGGATCACCGAGTCCATCGCTGCGCGGAGGTTGGCGACGTATCCGACCGAGGAGCCGTCGACGTCGGCAAGGAGGCGTACCGCGGCTGCCCCGTCGGGGTGCGCAGCCGCGAGCTCGGCCGTCAGGTTCGCATCACCCTCGAGCATCCGGTCGTAGGCCGCGAGCTGCTCCGCGGTCGTGAGGCCCGCCGCCGCGAACGCGGAGCGCGCGAGCCCGGCGTGTGCCAGCTCGACGCTCAGGTCCGCGATGCCGGCAGCCTGCAGGAAACGCTGCGCGAGCGCCAGCACCTCGGCGTCGGAGCCCTCGGCGGCGCCGAACAGCTCGATGCCGCACTGCCACACCTCGCGCTCTCCCTCCGGCGCGAAGCGGAACACCGGTTGCACGTATGAGAGCCGCTCGACACTGCCCGCCGGCTGGTCGCCGTACCAGCGGGCGACGGCGACCGTGGTATCAGGCCGGAGGACGACGCGCTCGCCGCTCCAGCCGTTCCAGTCGAGGAAGGAGTAGACGCGCTCCAGCGCCTGCGGGGATAGCGTCCCGGAGGCGCTGTAGAGGTGAAGCGGCTCGATCGCGGGGGTGCGGACTTCGCGATAGCCGGCGGCAGCGGTCGCATCGAGGAAGGCGCGCTCCACGGCCCGGAACCGGACCATCTCGTCCGGTCCCAGGTCGCGCATCCCCTGGCTGCGCAGACCGCGGTCAGGCATGGCGACCTCCGATGACGCTATCGGTGCGGGTGAGTCGGCTGCGGATGTGGCTTGCGGCAATGATACGTCCCTTCGTTCCTGACCTCTGCCGGCGACCTCGGCCGTCGGATCGGACCTCACGGGACGCAACGCAGCGCGACACCCACGAGGCCCTCGCCATCGCGGTGGTCGTGCTTGCTGTACCGGTGACTCGTGAGAGGGAGCGGACTAGGCGAGCGCGCGCACACGCGACGGCGTGTGGTGATGCACATGCCCGTGGTGATGCGCACGAGACGCGGCGACTGAGAAGGTGCCCTGCTCCATGTTGCCTCTGAGCGTACGCAGGCGCCCCGGTAGGCTCAACCACGCTCGCTATTCGACGGCCCGCGCCTGGGTGACGTCACCGGCACGGAACGCCCGGCGCTCACCGTCCACCACCACCACCAGCGCGCCGTCCGCCTCGACGTCCACCGCGTCGCCCTCCACGGTCGCGCCTCCCGGCAGCGAGAGCCGGACCCGCTGGCCGAGCGTGACCAGGGACGCCTTCCAGTCCTCCAGGATCCGCTCGGGATGGCTCTCCAGCGTGTGGAGCCGCACCTCGAGGGCGCTCGACAGCGCCGCGAGCAGCACCTCGCGCGCCGGCGCCGGCCGCCCCTCCTGCTCGATGCTCGTGGCGATGGCCAGCACGTCAGGGGGCATCCCCTCGGGTGTGCGGAGGTTGATGCCGATGCCGAGGTAGACCTCCATCACGTCGGAAGCGCCGCCGACGGTCGTGGCTTCCGCCAGCACGCCGCAGAGCTTCCGTCCGGAGTGCAGGACGTCGTTCGGCCACTTCAGCGCACACTCCAGGCCAGCGGTCGCCTCGATGGCATCGGCGACCGCGAGGCCGGCGGCGATCGAGACGAGTGCACCCGGGGGCGGAACCTCGAGGAAGTAGGTCACCCACAGCCCGGCGCCGGGTTCCGACACCCACGACCGGCCCTCGCGGCCGCGTCCGGCGGTCTGCTGCGCAGCCACGTACGCCGTGCCGGGAAGGTCGCCGTCGGCCGCCCCCGCGCGGGCGTCGTCCATCGTCGATGCGGTGACCTCGGCGTGTCGCACGCGCACGCCCACGGAGGTCGAGCGTCGAAGCACCTGGTAGCGCTCAACGTCGAACGGCATCGAATCCCCTCCCACACGCCCGGGACGCCCCCGGACCGGTGCATCGTCTGCCGCGCTCGCGCGTTCGTGAAGGGCTAATGGCGCCCGTCCGCCGGGAGGAACGTCCAGGAACACTAAAGAGCCCGACGAGCGCGCAGGGGACGGTGTCCCAGGAGGGCCTCGCAGAAGGCCCGGAACAGCCGAACGAGTGGACCGCAAAGCAACAAACGCCAGGCAAAGCAGAGAGGGCGGTCGCTTGGCGACCGCCCTCTCCTGTGTCATCTCAGTCAGGGGTTAGGTTTCGAACACCTCCATGATGCTCGACCCCTTCGAAGAATGACTATGACTGCCATCGGTCACTAGCATCACCCCCTTTCCTGCGAACAACGTTACGTCCGCTCGAGGTGGCCTGTCAACAGCGGCCGTCACCGGTATCAGCGGTTTATCAATTCGACGCTCAGCGGCCCGTGACCGCCCTCACGGCCTTCGCCGCCGCCTCCACGATGAGGTCCACCTCGGAGGCGTTCACGACGAGTGGAGGAGCGAAGAGCACGTTGTCACCCACGATGCGGGTGATGACGCCGCCCTGTTCCCGCATGTGCTTCTGCACCTGGACGCCCGTCGCGCGACTCGGATCGAACGGCGCCCCGGTCGACGCGTCCTGGACGAGCGAAAAGCCCGCCATGAGCCCGAGGTGCCGGAGGTTGGTGACGCACGGGTGGCCACCGAGGGCGTCCCGGAGCCCCTCGCCGAGCCGCTCCCCCATCGCCGCCGCGTTCTCGACCAGCCGTTCATCCTCCATGATCTGGAGGTTCCTCAGGCCAACGGCGGCCGCGGTCGGGTGGGCGCTGTTGGTGTAGGCGTGCATGAACTTCGCGTCAGCCGGCGTGGACTTCAGCGCATCGAGGATGGTTCCGGTCACGATGAACGCGCCCATCGGGATGTAGCCGGACGTGATCGCCTTGGCGATCGAGAGGATGTCCGGCTGTACGCCCCACCGCTCCAGCGCGAACCAGTACCCCGTCCGGCCGAACCCCGTGATCACCTCGTCCGCGATGAGGAGCACCTCATAGCGGTCGCAGATCTCGCGGAGGCGCGGGAAGTAGTCGTCGGAAGGCACCCAGACGCCGCCCGCGCCCTTCACCGGCTCCACGATGATCGCCGCGACAGTGTCCGGCCCCTCCCGCAGGATGGCGCGCTCCACCCAGTGGGCGCACTCGCCGTCCGAGTTCGGCACGCAGTCGCACTCGAGGTTGTCCGGCTTCGCCGTATGCACGATCTCCGGAACGAGGGGCCCGAAGTACTTCCAGAACGGCGGCAGCCCCGTCATCGAGGAAGTGGCGAGGGTGCCGCCGTGGTACGCGCGCTCGCGAGCGATCAGCTTGACCTTGCTCGGCCGCCCCTGAAGGTTCCAGTAGAACCGAGCGACCTTCAGCGCGCCCTCGTTCGACTCTGACCCCGAGTTCGTGAAGAACACCCCTGCCATGTTGTCGTAGGCGAGGTCGATCACCTTCGTGGCGAGCTTGATGGCGGGCACGTTCGAGTAGCCGACGTAGTTGTTGGTGAACGCCACCTTCCGGATCTGCTCGGCAGCCGCGTCGGCGAGCTCCGCCCGCCCATGTCCAACCGCGACGTTCCACAGGGACGAGAGGCCGTCGATGTACCGCCTGCCTCGGACGTCGGTGAGCCAGACGCCCTGTCCGGAGTCGAAGATCACGGGTTCGGCGTGGTCCGGTGCATAGAACTGCGGGTGGAGCAGGTGCGCCTGATCCTCGCGGGTCAGGGCCTCGTACGTCTCCTGGTCGACTGGCATCGAGTGCTCCTCTCGGGCGGGCTCCGGACCTGCGAGTCTACGGAACCAGCATCCACCCGGGTTGTGCGGCAAGACTCGTACGTTGACGTAGACGGTAGGGTTAGGGCAGCGTACCTTTCGTACGTACCAACCACCGTGCGCCACGAAAGGCTTCGACGATGGCTCAGGCCATCGACCGCGACGATACGGATCCTGCTCCCCGTCCGGCCGGTTCTCCGATCCACGTCCCGTCCGGGACACTTACCCAGCTTCCGGCCGCCGACGCCACCGTCGGGGCTCAGGCCCGGGCCGAGGCGAAACACGGCGTCTCCACGTTCCGCTCGCTCCGCCACCGGAACTACCGCCTGCTCTGGATCGGGACGCTCTTCTCGTCCAGCGGGCAGTGGATCCAGCAGGTCACCCTCGGCTGGCTCGCCTACGACCTCACGGGCTCCGGCGCCATCCTCGGCGCGGTAAACGGACTGAGGTCGCTCCCGCTGCTCTTCCTGGGCCCGTTCGGCGGCGTCGCCGCGGACCGCTTCGACAAGAAGCAACTCATGTTCACCACCCAGATGTTCCTGATGCTGACGGCAGCGGTCTTCGCCACCGTCATCCTCATGGGGCACCTGGAGGTCTGGCACATCTTCGTGTTCAGCACTGCCACGGGCGTCGCCTGGGCGTTCAACATGCCTGTCCGTCAGTCGATCGTGCCGAACGTGGTGCCGCGCGAAGACATGATGAACGCGATGGCGCTCAACTCGGCCGGCTTCAATGTGACGCGGATCGTGGGGCCGACGCTCGCGGGTCTCATGATCGCGAAGATGGGCCCGTCCGAGAACTTCTACATCCAGGCACTCGCCTACCTCGGCGTCGCGGCCATGGTCGTCCAGCTCCGCCTGCCAGACATTCCGAGGTCCGGCAAGGGGAACGTGATGCAGTCCCTTGCCGAGGGCTCGAAGTACGTATGGAGGCACCCCACGCTTCGCACGCAGATGACGCTGGCCCTGGTGCCGGTAGTGATCGCGCTGCCGTATGTGTCGCTGCTCCCGATCCTCGCGAAGGACACCCTCGGCCGTGGCGCCGGTGGCTACGGCATCCTGATGTCCGCGCCCGGCATCGGCGCCGTGACCGCCACGCTCGTCCTGGCATCGCTGAAGAGCTTCAAGCGCCAGGGCGTGTTGCTCCTCAGCGCCGTGTTCATCCTCGGCCTCATCCTGATCCTGGTCGCCTTGTCGCGCTCGTTCTGGCTCTCGTGCGCCCTGCTCGTGCTCGTGGGCGCCTGCCAGATGGCGTACATGACCACGAACCAGACCGTGCTCCAGCTGACCACCCCGGACGAGTACCGAGGGCGCGTCATGGGCATCTACATGCTGAACCAGGGCCTGCTGCCGCTGGGGAGCCTCTTCGGTGGCGTGATGTCGGATGCGTTCAGCGCCCCGGTAGCCCTCGCCACCATGGGCGGCATGGTCTCGCTGCTGGCAGTCTGGTTCTTCATCAAGGCCGGCAACATCAGGGAGCTCTCGCTCACCTGATCCGGACGGGTCGAGGGATGGGCGTCACGGCCCGACGACACCGTGGCGCTCATCCTCGCCCGGCACGGGATCCGCGCACCCCGCCGCCTCAGACCGTGCCGAAGCGCTCCCCGATGAGCTCGCGGGTCACGGCGCGGTCGTCCCAGGGCTTCGGGCCGTCCGCGTACTCGATGGTCGATTCGTGCCCCTTGCCGGCGACGAGTACGAGGTCGCCCGGCTCGGCGAGTTCCAGGGCGCGCGCAATCGCCGCCCTCCGGTCGACGATACGCTCGAACCGCTCGCCCTCGACGGCCCCGCCGGCCTGCATCGCCTGCGCGATCTCGTCGATGATCGCCGCCGAGGGCTCCGACCGAGGGTCCTCGTCCGTCAGCACCGAGTAGTCGATCGCCTCGGCGGCGACGCCCCCGAGGCCGCTGCGCCGTTCCCGCGCGCGCTCCCCGGCGCAGCCGAAGACGGCGATGATGCGTCCGTCAACCACCGGGCGCAGCGTGTCCACGACCTTCCGGAGCGCGTCGGCCGTATGCGCGTAGTCGACGATCACCGTGAACGGCGCGCCGTCGATGCGCTCCATGCGACCGGGCACGCCCTCGCAGGAGGCAACGCCGGACGTCGCCCCGTAGATGTCGAGGCCGAGTGCCGCCGCGGCGGTGATGGCGGCGGTGGCGTTCAGGACGTTGAACTCGCCGGGCAGCCGCACGGACGCCTCGACGGTGTCCTCGTCAGCGGTCAGCGTGAACGTGGATCCGTCCGCCCAGAGCATGATCTCATCGGCGTAGACATCGAGGTCACGGTCCTCGAGGCCGTAGGTCACCACGCGTCCCTGGGTGCGGTTCGCGAAGTATTTCCAGTTCGCGTCGCCGGCGTTCAGGACGGCGATGCCTCGCTTCTGCCGGTGACCCGCCGGCCGGAGCATCTCGAACAGCCGCCCCTTCGCCGCGCGGTACTTCTCGAACGTCCCGTGATAGTCGAGGTGGTCCCCGGAGAGGTTCGTGAGGACCGCCGCGTCGAACTCGATCGCGTCGAGCCGGTGCAGGTCGAGGCCGATCGAGGTCGCCTCCACCACCGCATGGGTGCACCCGGCCTCGAGCATCTCGGCCAGCATGCGATGGACGTAGGGCGCCTCCTGCGAGGTGAGCCGAGTGGGGTTCGGGATCACCTCCCCGTCGATCTGCGACTGGATCGTCGTCAGGAGGCCGGCCTTCAGCCCGCAGCCACGGAGTGCGGCCTGTGTGAGGAACGCGGTGGTCGACTTGCCGTCGGTGCCGGTCACGCCGATGACGGTGAGCGAGCGCGATGGGTAGCCCTCGTGGGCCGCGCTGACGGAGGCGAGGACAGCACGCGAGTTCTCCACCGCGACCACCGGGACACCCAGTCCGCTGAGATCCGCGGCGCGCGCCTCCTCCGCGATCAGCGCGACCGAGCCGGCCTCGACGGCCGCGCGGGCGAAGTCGTGCCCGTCGTGCCGCTCGCCGCGCGCGCACACGAAGAGGTCGCCCGGCCCCACCTGGCGCGAGTCGAAGCGGATCTCACGGATCGCCGGCAGCGCCGAGCGGTCGACGGTGTCCGGGAGTCCTTCGCGCCAGTCGCCGCGCGGCGACCGCGCCTCGGGAGTATCGGTGCTCATCGACGGGATCGTAGGTGGCGCGGCGGACTGTGTCTGGAGGACGCCAGCACGGGGGCCTCGCGCTTACCCCGAAGGGGCGCTGTAGAATCTCCAGCGCGACACCACTGGACCGCGCAAACAACGGCATTCGACAGGCGGGGAGACGATATGGCGGTTTCGCTGACGGACGAGATGCGGCAGGCGATCAACGGCGCGTTCGACGCCGGCTACCCGGTCGTCTGGGCATCCACCGACCCGGAGGGCCAGGCGGTCCTCAACTTCTTCGGCACCACGCAGGCCTACAGCGACCACCAGATCGCGATCTGGATGCGCACCCCGGAGCGTGGCTTCCTGAGCCGTATCGAGCGAAACCCTCGTGCCGCGATGATCCTGCGCAACGCGGAGACGCGTGTCTCCTTCCAGATCCACGTCGAAGCGAAGCGCGTGGACGACGAGACGGTGAAGAAGCACGTGTGGGAGCAGGCCCCGGAGCGGGAGCGCGCCCAGGATCCGGAGATGAAGGGGACGGCCGTGGTCGCCGAGATCGTCCGCGTGATCCAGCGCGGCGAGGTGGTCATGCAGCGCGACTAGCCGGAGTTACGCCGAGCTCCTCCCGCGCTTCGCATCAGGCTCGTTCCGGACGCCGGACTCGGCGTCCGTCTGCTCTGCCACCGGGTCGGTCCGCTCGGCTGCACCGACCTCGGCGGCCGGCCGCGGAGAATCCGCGGCGGCGGTGACGGGGACGGTCGCCCGTCCAACGCGTGACGGCACCCCGAACGTGAGCACCGCGGCCACGAGCGAGAGCCCCGCGAGGACGAAGAACGTCCGCTCGAGACCCACGACCTCGCTGGGTGCGCGCGCCACGATGAGCACGATGAGCGCCGTTCCGACGGTGCCGCCCACGGACCGGAACATCCCTCGGAGGCCCGTGACGGCGGCGATGCGCGTGGGGACGAGTTCGATGCCGCCGTTGTTCGCGGCCGGACCGGCGAAGCCGAACGCGAGGCCGCTCAACGCGACGAGGAACGTGAGGTACACGCCGTCAGAGACGGCGAGCCCGAGCACGGACACGTCGTGCAGCGTCTGCGCGAGCGCGGCGGTGATGATGGCCATCCCAACGAGGCCGACCTGGATCGGCATCCTGTACCCGGTCTTCGGCAGGAAGAACGAGGCGACGACCGACGCGCCGATCATGCACAGCGCGCGCGGCGTCAGCATCCACCCCGCCTCGGCGGACGAGAGTCCGTACGCCGACTGCGCATAGAGCGGGATGAACGAGAACATCCCGAAGATCACCATGCCATACACGAAGTTGAGCCCGTTCATGTAGATGAACGGACGCTTCCAGATCAGCTCGGTGTCCAGCAGCGGCGCGTCCGTCCGGGCTTCGTGGCGCAGGAGCACGGCACCGGACACGAGGCCGATCACGGCGGACGCCACGGCGACCGGGATCACCGGGTCGCGGTCGGTGTGAGCCACCTCGGTCAGCGCGTAGATGACGCCGAGGACGCATGCGCTCAGGAGTGCCGCCCCGACCACGTCGATCCGCTGGCGCTCCTTCGGCACGCTCGTCGGCACCCAGCGAGCGGCCGCGACGGCCACGAGGACGGCGAGCGGGGCGTTCACCAGGAACGTCCATCGCCAGTCGAGCTGCTCGACGATCATGCCGCCCAGCACCGGTCCGATGATCGAGCCGACGGGGAACACCGACGAGATCAGGCCGAGCATCCTCGCGCGGTTGTCGGGGTAGGCGTCCCCGACGATGCCGTACGCGGACGGCAGGAGGCTCCCGCCGGCCATGCCCTGCACCAGCCGGGCGCCAATCAGCACGTACACGTTCGGGGCGATGCCGCAGGCGACGGAGGACGCGCCGAACACCAGCACGCCCGCCGCGAACATCCGCCGGCGGCCGAGTTCATCGCTCAGCTTGCCGACGATCGGCATCGCGACGGCCTGGGAGAGGCTGTAGATCGTCAGGACCCAGCCGACCCACGCGAGCGGCGCATCCAGCCCGACGATGAGGTCCGGCAGCGCGACCGAGACCATCGAGTTCTGCATCGAGGAGGCAAGGAGTGCGGCTGCCACCACGCCGAAGACCAGGTAGCTCTCCCGGCCGCTCGCTTGATGCACGGTCTGCCTCGCGATCCTGCCCCGCGCCGGCACCGGCGAGGATCGCCAACCGACCGGTGCGCCTCAAGGGCTCCGGTGGCGACTCCTGGTGCGTCGCGATTCGGACTCTTGATGCTAGGGCGACTCTCCCGTGTACGTAAGGTGCCACGCGGGAGTTACGTGCCGATACTGGCCGAATCGCGGCGCGGAGGGATGGAACGCGCGGCTGTGCAGCTGAGGTGGGCTATTGAGCTGGTTTGCTGAGTGTGGGCTGGCTGAGTGTGGGCTGCCAGGGGGCCGATACGCCGAATTCTGTACCGCGCACTGAGCCCACCAGGGCGCGGCGACGGCCATCCATCTAGGGCGACGGTTACCCGTCGCCTCAAGCAGCCTACCCGGGGACAGGCTCGGGCGACCCGTATGCCCCCCTATTTGGCCTTGCTCCGAGTGGGGTTTGCCCGGCCGCCATGTTACCAGGACGCCGGTGCGCTCTTACCGCACCATTTCACCCTTACCGAGAGCGTCCGAGGACGCCACCGGCGGTTTGTTTCTGTGGCACTTTCCGTCGGCTCACGCCGCCCGGCCGTTAGCCGGCACTCTGCCCGAAGGAGTTCGGACGTTCCTCCCGTCCCCCGAGGGGAACCGGCGGCCGTCTGGCCCCCTGACATCTGATAACCATTCTACTCGGAACCGGCGGGGGGCGGCGATCGTTTGAGGCCCGATCGGGTAGTGCCAACTCCTCGGCGCTATCTGACCATCGTGACCGGACAACCGTGGCAGTGAATCCGGAGAGAGATGACCGAGCGCCTGCGGACACGCATCGAGGAAGTCACGAGCCGTCAGCTCGAGGTCGCCCGGCTGGTCGCCGAGGGGAGGACCAACCCCGAGATCGCCACGAGCCTCGGCATCACGCTGGACGGGGCGAAGTACCACGTCTCCGAGCTCCTCGGTCGCCTCGGGCTCGAACGGCGCGAGGAGATCGCGGAGTGGTACCGGGCCGAGCGCGGCGCGCACCGGCGCCGGCGTCTGCTCGCCGGCCTGTTCGCCTCCGCGCCGAGGGCATTCGCCACGGCAGCCGGCGCGACGGCCCTTCTGGCCGTCGGCGCGATGGTCGCGATCGGGCTCTCCGGTGGCCGCGTCGACGAGGATTCACTCAACACCGCCTCCCCGACCCCATCACCGGTTGCGACCCAGATCGCCGAGGCGGGCGGGACGCCACCCGTCGGGACCTCGGGAGACGCTTCGGACCTCCCGGCGCAGCTGCAGGGACTCCCGTCCCTCCTCGGGCAACGACTGAAGTCGCCGGCACCCCGGGTGACGTCATGGGAGCGCGTCGACTGGCTCGACGGCTGCTTCGACCTCGACCCGCCCGGTGGGTGCCCGCTGTCGGTATCGCCCGTGCCCGGGTACCGCGTCGTGCTGGACCTCGACGGCGCACGATACGTCGCGCGCACGGACCTTGAAGCCACTCGCCACGCGCTGGAGGAGGCGCCGTCGATCGCGCCGTTCGACGTGGCCTTCGAGTGGCAGGGGCTGGCCAGCATCGACTACTTCCAGTGTCTCCACCTGCGCCTGGGCTGGGACGGCACCGGCACGGTCGGCCTGTGCGGGGAGGCACCGACCCCCGTCGACGTGAGGCAGTCCAGCGTCGGCTCGACGGGCTTCCTCGAAGCGATGGCCGAGCACCTCCCGGCGAGCTTGCAGTCGACGGCGACGGGCCGGACGAGCTTCGGAGGCGGTCGGGAACGGGCGCTCTACGAGTGGGGGTGGTACCTCGCGCTCGAGTTGCACACCGGGCACAGCAGCGCCTCGATAGCCCTCGCCGTTAGCTGGCGAGACGAGGAGGCGGAGGGCTGCGCGAACGTCCAGGTCGAGCACTTCGGCGCCGCTTATCTCAGCGGGTGCCCGGAAGCGGGCGACCGCGTCGTGTTCCTGGACGACGACCAGCTCTCGCGGCTCTACGGGTGGCTCGACACCTACCAGCCATTCGAGCTCACGGCCGACTCCGCGTACCTCACCTTCTCCGGCTCGGGCGGCGTCCCTGCCCCGGAGGAGGTGCGGCGCGAGATCATCGACTGGCTTCGCTTGCAGTCCAGGGCACCTGCTACCGCCGCCGAGTGACCCGCACCTGCCGGCCCTCCACGACGGCCTCGGCAATCGCCGCGTGCAGCAACTCGCCGCGTTCGCCCTCGTCGAGGGCATCCCACTCGGCGAGCAGGCGCCGGCGAGCCTCCTCGGCGTCGGTGGGTTCATCCTCCACAGGGCGGTCGAGGTCGTTCAGCTCGCGGACAACGCGGGCCATGCGCGACACCAGCTCGTGGTAGCGCCACTCGCCGGCCGTCCAGCGTTCGATGCCCTCCGAGAGCCGCCGCTCGAGGCGCTGGCGGCGGGCGTCCTGGTCCGGCGCGTCCGCCGGGCGCACCGCGACGGGGTAGTGGTTGTCGGAACGCGTCAGCTCGTCGCGGATCGCCGCTTCGAGGCCCTCGGAACGGACCCCGCGCGCGCGGCAGGTGCCGCGGGCGGTGGCGTTCTCGCAGCGGTACGAGACGGCGATGCCGGACTGCGTCTGCCGGCGCTCGCCGATCATCGGGCTGCCGCACTTCCCGCACCGCAGCAGGCCGTGGAGCGGGTACTCGTGGCGTTCCTGCTCGCTGCGTGACGTCCGACGCTCACCCATGCGGCGCTGCGTCGCGTTGAACGTCGCACGGTCGATGATCGCGGGGTGCGAGGCCGGGACGACGACCCCGAGGCGGCGGTAGAGCCCGGTGTAGGCGGGGTTCCTCAGCACCGTCCGGACGGCCCCCGGCGTCCAGGCGCGGCCGAGGCGGGTGCGGATGCCGTCGCGGTTGAGGCGCGCAGCGATGCGACGGAGCCCTTCGCCCTGGTCGACGTACGCGTGGAACATCTGCTTGACCACCTGCGACTCGCGCGGGTGTGGCACGAGGGCGCGTTCCTCGACGACATACCCGTACGGTGGCCGTCCCAGCACGAGCCCCCGGAGCGCCTTCGCACGCATCGACTCGCGCGCCCGCTCGCGGCGCCGTTCCTGGTCCGGTCGCGCCTCCCATTCCGCCGCCAGGGCCGCCTCCGGAAGCCGTCCGTCCGCGAACACGACGCGGCTGGCGCGACCGTCGAGGAGGAGCAGCCGGCGCGCGCGCTCCAGGGCCGTCTCGCCGAGCACCGCGAGCGTCGCCACGATCACCTCAGGCGCGTCGTCGCGACGCCGGACCTCGGCCAGCTCGTTCAGCAGGTGCAGGAAGGCGAACCGGCCGCTCGGGGATGCTTCCTCGAAGATCTCGGGCGTACCGAGGCCCTCACCACGCGCGCACGCGCGGATCGCGGTCCGCTGGATGGTGGCGTCGAGGGGTGGTTCGAGGTCGTCGATCGGTCGGACGTAGGCCAGCGCGCTCGCGCGCTGGTCAGTGGTCGCTCGCACCACGGCACGCACTCCAACCCCCGCCGTCCATTGAGGATAGCCCGGCGCGTAACCTCGCCGCTCCGTCCCCTTCCATCGCCCGCCGGCGCCCGGATGTACGATGGAGTGCCATGCTGATCAACGTCGCCACGCTTGCCCAGGAGCCAATCGGCTCCTCGCGGCGCTACTACGCCGAGCACGAGTCCGTGTCTGTGCCCGACGCGGGCTTCGAGCAGGTGATCACGGGCCCGATCCGGCTGATCCGGAGCGAACGCGGCATTCTCGTCAGCGCCTCGCTCGACCTCGAACCGGTCGGGCTCGTCTGCGACCGCTGCCTGGAGCCCTTCGAGTGGCCGGTCCACATCGAGTTCGACGAGGAGTACGTGATCGCGCGGGACCCGACGACCGGCCACCGCATCCAGACCGACCGGGACGACTTCGTGGTGGACGGCGCGTGGCATCTCGACCTCAGCGAAGCGGTACGGCAATATGAGGAGTCTGCGCTGCCGATCCAGTCGATCTGTCGACCGGATTGCCGGGGTCTCTGCCCCACCTGCGGACAGAATCTGAACGAGGGAACCTGCGGCTGTGCCGTAAGGACGGATCACCGCTGGAACGCGCTCGCCTCGCTGGCGGAGCGGCTCCGCGACGAACACGAGGAGGAGCAGGATGGCGCTCCCGAAGCGTAGGACCCCGAAGTCGAAGCGGAACTCGCGCCGCAGCCACCACGGTGTGGCCGTGCCGCAGCTGGTGCGCGACCCCGCGTCCGGCGGCAAGAAGGTGAACCACACCGCTGGCGCTGCCCGTGACCGCAAGGGCCGCCCGATCGAGACCGACGAGGCGTAGTCTCCCGCCCGGGCCTCAGCCCGGGCGAACTCCCGCCTCGAACTCGCGTCAGACTAGATCGGCGGACGGATGGTCGACCTCTCCCACCTCACCTCCCTGCCCGTAGCGTCGAACGTCGCCTGGGTCTTCCCCGGCCAGGGTGCCCAGGCCGTCGGTATGGGCCAGGACCTGGCCGCGGAGCACCCCGCCGCCCGGCAGATCTTCGAGGCGGCGGACGCCGCCCTCGGTGTCCCGATCTCAAAGATCTGCTTCGAGGGCCCGGCCGAGGAGCTGACCCGTACGGTGAACACGCAGCCGGCGATCGTGACACACTCGATCGCCGCGCTCGCGGCGGCCGCCGCGAGCGGTGCCATCACGCACCGCCCCGCGTTCGTCGCCGGGCACTCGCTGGGCGAGTACGCCGCCCTGATCGCCGCCGGCGCCGTGTCGTTCGACGATGGCGTGCGGCTCGTCCGCGAGCGCGGCCGCCTGATGCAGGAAGCCTGCGACCGCGAGCCGTCGACCATGGCCGCCGTCCTGGGCGTCGAACCGGACGCCCTCCGCGCAATCTGCGCCGAGCACGGGGCGCACGTCTGCAACATCAACGCGCCCGGCAACATCACGATTGGCGGGACGTCCGGCTCCGTGGAGGCGGCCTCGGCCGCTGCTACCGCGGCCGGTGCCTCTCGCGTGGTCCCGCTAACCGTCTCGGGTGCGTTCCACACGCCGCTCATGCAGAGCGCCGCGGACGGCATGCGCGCGGTCCTGGCCGGCGTCGCCTTCACGGCGCCGGTGATGCCGGTCGTCTCCAACGTCACCGCGAAGCCGATCACCGAGGGCTCCGTGCTCGCCGAGGAGCTGGCCTCCCAGATCATCAGCCCGGTCCTGTGGGCCGACTCCGTCGCTACGATGGCGGCAGCAGGCGTGACCGAGGTCATCGAGTTCGGCCCGGGCAAGGTCCTGACCGGGCTGGTCAAGCGCATCGACCGCGCCATCGCCTGCCGGAACGTCGGCACCGCGGAGGAGGCGCGCGCATGACCACCGGACACGGCGGAAGCAGCGAAGACCCTCGGTCGCTCACGGGCAAGACCGCGATCGTCACGGGCGGGGGCCGCGGGATCGGACGGGCCATCGCCACCGAGCTGGCCCGCGCCGGAGCGAACATCATCATCACCTACCGCGAGAACCAGTCCCTCGCCGACGCCGTCGCGCGTGACCTGCAGGGCCAGTGGCACGCGGATGTGCGGGCGCTGCAGTGCGACGTCCGCGTGGGCCAGGACATCGACCGTGTCGTGAACGAGACGCGGATGGCCTTCGGCGGCGTGAACATCCTCGTGAACAACGCCGGGATGACCGCCGACAACCTGGTCATGCGCATGTCCGAGCAGGCCTGGGACGACGTACTGGACACGAACCTGCGCGGCACCTTCCTCTCCTGCAAGGCCGCCGTGCGGCACATGCTGAAGGAGCGGTGGGGCCGCATCATCAACATCACCTCCGTCGTGGGCGTCGCCGGCAACCCCGGACAATCGAACTACGCGGCCGCGAAGGCGGGGATCATCGGTTTCTCGCGCTCGCTCGCCCTCGAGGTCGCCTCGCGGGGTATCACCGTGAACTGCATCGCCCCGGGCTTCGTGCTCACGGACATGACCTCTGGCCTGTCCGACGAGCAGAAGGAAGTGATCCGCGCTCGCATCCCCATGGGGCGTTACGCGGACGCCGGAGAGATCGGGCCAATCGTCGCCTTCCTCGCCTCGGACGCCGCCTCGTACATCACCGGCCAGGTGATCAACGTCGATGGCGGCCTGGTGATGGCCTAGCGGGCGATGCCAGGCGCCCAGAGGCCTCAGCGCGCGCAGTCGCGGCGCCGGTCACGCATTCTCGCGTTTCAAATCCTGTTCGAGGCTGACCAGCGCTCGCTGCCCCTCGACGTCGTCGCGCGGCGGCAGCTCGCGGAGTCGAATCTGACGCCTGAGGCCATCCACTTCACGCGCAGCCTGGTGGAGGGCGTCCGGGAGCACCTCGGCGCGATCGACGCCAAGATCGCGGCTCACGCCCCCGCGTTCCCCCTCCGGGACCTCTCTCCGGTCGATCGGAACGTGCTTCGCCTTGCAATCTACGAAGTGCTCTTTGATACTCAACGCGCTCCGCTCAGGGTGGCCATCAATGAGGCCGTCGACATTGCCAAGGGCTATGGATCGGAGTCTTCCGGGCGCTTCGTGAACGGAGTGCTCGGCGCGGTCGCATTAGAGGCCGCTCGGCGCTACGGAGCCGAAGGATCCGACGAGGATCCCGATCTGCCGAGCGATTAGGGAGGACGCAGTCTTGGCCACGATCTTCGAGCGGGTCCGGGGTCTCATCGTCGAGCAACTGGGGGTCGAGGAGGACGAGGTGACGAGCAACGCCTCCTTCGTCGACGACCTGAACGCCGACTCGCTCGACCTCGTCGAGCTCATTATGTCCATCGAGGAGGAGTTCTCGAAGGACGGGCAGAACATGGAGATCTCGGATGAGGACGCCGAGAAGATCCGCACCGTCCAGGACGCGATCGACTACCTTCGCGACCAGGGCATCGAGGATTAGCTCGGCGGTCGCGCGTCCAGCCCTGCCCGCTGCCACGACGATCACCTCGGGGCGGGCTGGCAAGACACTCGAATCTGAACCGGGAGTTACGCCCCGGGAGTCCGTTGGACTCGCCGGGGCGTATCCTTTCCATAGATGAACATCTTTGGCGTCGGACCGGCGGAGGCGGGGCTGGTCTTCGTGATCGCCCTCATCGTCGTCGGTCCTCAGCGGTTTCCTGAGATCATGCGCCAGGCTGGTCGCTGGTATCGGATGGCTCGCGCCTACTCCAACGAGGTCATGAAGGACGTCCGCGCGGCCGTCGATGACATCGAGCGCGAGGTCAAGGCGGAGACCGACGACCTCAAGGCCGTCCGTGAGTTCGCCGACCTCGGTGCGGACCTGCGGGCCGCCCGGCAGGACGCCGAGGAGATACATCGGGAGACTCGCGCGGTCCTGCGCGATCAGGCGCCTCCTCCGGCCGACGGCGGCGACGCGAAGCACGCGATCCGCCCGTCTCAACGGGCCGAGACGGACACGGCGGCTGCTCCTGCCGGGGAGGGCGTGCCCGCGATCGAGCGGGCCGAGGCCGAGACCGCGGACGTCCAGTCCGTGGCGCCAGAGGCGCCGAAGCCCGTCGCGAAGCCGGAGCCGGCCAAGCCCGTGAGCACCTTCGACCCGTTCAAGAAGGAGCCGGCGAAGAAGGGCCCCGTCATCATTCCTCGTGAGACGGTGTCCCGGGAAGGTGACGAGCGGCTCTGATGGCCACCGACACCGTCCAGCGGAGCGAACTCCCGCCGAGCGAGCCCCAGGAGCAACTCGGCGGCGAGATGACGCTGATCGAGCACCTGCTCGAGCTGCGGTCCCGCGTCACCTGGATGGCCATCGCCGTCGTCATCGGCATGGCGGTGTTCTTCGTCCCGCAGTTCGGCTTCCGGGCGATCGAGTATCTGCTCAGCCCTGCGCGCCAGTCGGTGCCGGACTTCCGTCCCCAGTACATCGAGCCGATGGAGAACATCGCGGTCTACTTCCGCGTCGCGCTCCTCGGTGGCCTGACGCTCGCCATGCCGGTCATCGTCTACCACGTGATGCGGTTCGTGACACCGGCGCTCACACCCCAGGAGAAGAAGTGGGTCTTCCCGATCACGTTCGGCGCGTCCGTCGCGTTCCTCGGGGGGCTCGCCTTCGGCTTCTGGGTGGTCCTGCCGTTTACGCTGAAGTTCCTGCTGACGTTCGGAGACTCGTTCGCGCAGGCGGACTGGCGGATCGGCAACTACATCGATTTCGTGACGAGGATCCTCCTCGTGATGGGCGCGGTCTTCGAGACGCCGCTCATCGTGATGGGGCTCGCGAAGTTCGGCGTGATCAGCGCACGGCAGCTGCTGCGCTGGTGGCGCTACGCGATCATCCTCGCGTTCCTCATTGCCGCGGTCGTGACGCCGACGATTGACCCGGTGACGCAGTCGCTGGTCGGCGGCCCCATCGTGATCCTCTACTTCGTCGGCATCGGGCTGGCGTGGCTGGTCCGGCGATAACCTCGGGGCCGACCGGGCGATGAACCGAGAAACTGATTACTCCGATGCGCCGATGATTGCCCCCCACCGGGGGCTCTGTTACGCTCGCGATGATGATCACCTTGGCACCTCAGCGCTCCCAACGACCCGAGGTCACAGCGCGCACTGCCCCCGGGGAGCCGCGCGTGGCTAGCCTGCGCGCTTCCGCGCCGCCCGCCCTGCTGCCGCTCTACGAGGTGCCCCCGACCGCCGCCGAGCTCTACGAGGAGATCGCCGACTGTCCGATGTGCGAGCTCGCTCGCACGCGAACCCAGACCGTGCCGGGCTCCGGCCCGCTCCCCTGCGACCTCATGTTCATCGGCGAGGGCCCCGGCCAGCGCGAGGATGAGCTGGGCCTGCCGTTCGTCGGCCGGTCTGGGCAGTTCCTCGACGAGCTGCTGGCCTCGATCGGTCGCTCGCGTCGCGATGTTTATGTCACGAACGTCGTGAAGTGCCGGCCACCGGGGAACCGTGACCCGGAGGCGCACGAGATCGCGGCGTGCCGTGGCTACCTCGACCGGCAGATCGAGATGGCGCAGCCGAAGGTCATCGCCACGCTCGGGCGCTTCTCCATGGCGCGATGGTTCCCCGGCGAGCGCATCAGCGCGATCCACGGCCAGCCGCGCCGTGTCGACGCCATCTCGGTGATCCCCATGTACCACCCGGCGGCGGCGCTCCGGAACGGCTCGCTTCGGTCGGTGATGATGCAAGACTTCGCCCGCATCGGCGAGCTCCTGAAGGCGGCCTCCTGATGCCCGGCCAGACCCTCCGCGTGATCCCCCTCGGCGGCCTCGGTGAGATCGGCCGCAACATGATGGTCTACGAGTACGGCGACACGATGATCGCCGTGGACGTGGGCCTCATGTTCCCGGATGCCGAGCACCCCGGCGTCGACCTGATCATCCCGGACTTCGAGTACGTCCTCGACAACATCGACCGACTGAAGGCCATCTTCCTCACGCACGGTCACGAGGACCACATCGGTGCGATTCCGTTCCTGCTCCGCGAGGCGCAGGTCCCGGTGTTCTGCCTGCAGCTCACGCGCGGCCTCGTCCAGGTGAAGCTCAAGGAGCACCGCCTCCTCGACGCCTCCGAGGTGAACGTCGTCGAGCCGGGCGACGTCATCGACGTGGGCCCGTTCTCCGTCGAGTTCTTCTCCGTGTCGCACTCGATCCCGGACTCCGCCGGGATCATCATCGACACGCCCCTCGGCCCCGTCGTCCATACGGGCGACTTCAAGATCGACCACACGCCCCTGCTCGGACAGCACACCGACCTCGCGCGGCTGGCGAACCTCGGCGACGAGGGCGCCCTCCTGCTCTGCGCCGACTCCACCTACGCGGAGATCGAGGGCTACACCCCGTCCGAGCAGCGCGTCGCGGAGGCCCTCGACCGCTACATCGGCGAAGCCGACGGGCGCGTCATCGTCACGACGTTCGCCTCGCTGATCTCGCGCGTGCAGATCGTGCTCGACTCGGCCGCTAAACACGGGCGTCGGGTCTTCGTCACCGGCCGCTCGATGGTGAACAACGTCGGGATGGCGCGCGACCTCGGGTACCTGCGCGTCCCCGGCAACGTCCTCATGGGCGTGAACGAGATGAAGCAGCACCCGGACGCAAAGACGGTGATCATCTGCACCGGCTCGCAGGGTGAGCCCACCTCCGCGCTCACACGCATGGCGAACGGCACTCACCAGCAGATCGGCATCCAGGAGGGTGATACGGTCATCCTCTCCTCGAACCCGGTCCCGGGGAACGAGAAGTCGGTCTACAAGAACATCGACCTGCTCATGGAGGCAGGGGCGCGCGTCGTCTACAACCGCCTCGCCGACGTCCACGTCCGCGGCCACGCGAGCCGCGAGGAGCTGAAGGTCATCCACCGCCTGGTACGTCCTCGCTACTTCGTCCCAATCCATGGGGAGTACCGCCACCTCGTCCTGCACCGCGACCTGGCGATCCAGCTCGGGATGGACGAGGACGACGCGTTCGTCCTGACCGACGGCGACGTCCTCGAGATCGACGACCGCGGCGCGGAGGTCACCGGGACGGTGCCGGCCGACTACATCTACGTCGACGGGATCGGCATCGGCGAGATCGACGACTTCGTGCTGCGCGACCGGCAGCGGCTTGCGGACGACGGCCTGGTGGTCGTCGTCGCAGCGATTGACCGCCACAGCGGCAAGCTGGCGCGTCCGCCCGAGGTGCTGTCGCACGGCTTCGCGGGCCCCGATGAGGAAGCGTCGCTGATGGAGGGCGTCCGGCAGGTGATCGTGGACGTCCTCGGTGGCGAGGACACCGCGATAGACTGGTCGGAGATCCACGAGACCCTGAAGGACGACGTGGCAGAGTACCTGAACAGGCAGACGCACCGGCATCCGCTCGTGATCCCGGTGATGCTGGAGGTCTGACCGAGAACCGCACGCAGGACGTACATCATCCACGAATCGACCGCGTGACCTGGCGGGGGCGCGGCCGAGGGAGTGCAGAGGCTATGGCTCGAGCCAAGGCGCGTACCCGCGCCTCATCCCCGCCGGCCGCTACCCGGTCCACCCGCTCCGGCGGGAAGGCCCGACGCGGCGCGAACCAGCAGATCCCCGACATCCTGAGCGTCGGCCGCGTGATCGCACGCCCCGAGGTCGCCGGGACGATCCTCGTCGTCCTGGCCGTCGCGGCCGTGCCGTACGTCATCCCCGTCACCGGCGTGCTGGGTGACCTGCGCGACCGCCTCGTCGAGGCGTTCGGTCTACACGTCTTCACGCTCATCGTCCTGATCGCCGCACTGGGCATCATGCTCGCGCTGAAGCGCACCGCGGTCCTCGCGCGTCACGCGCGCCACCTCGTGGGACTCGTCGCGCTGCTCGTATTCCTCGCGGGCGTGTTCGGCCGCTGGTTCCCGGACGCCACGGTAGGCTCGGTGGACTTCACCAGCGTCTCCGCCGGTGGCGACCTGGGCCGCATGCTGAATACGAGCCTGTGGACCGGGCTCGCCTGGCTGCTCACCTTCCCGGTCGCGTTCACGCTGCTGTGGCCACGCACCGCGCTGCAGATCGCACGCAACTCCCCACGCTGGAGCTGGGACACGCTGCAGTGGCTGTGGGACCTCGGCCTGCACCGAGCCGTCGGGCGCGGGCTCGCCGCGGTGCCCGGGCTCGTCCGTCGCCTGAACGACCGCGTGGACGTGCGCGAACCCCGCACCGCCCAGGAGGTCCTCGACGCACCACTCCCGCCGCTGCCCGCTGAGGTCGCGATCGTGGCCGGCCCGGCCGACCCGGCACTCGCGGACGCCGTCCCGGCGAAGAAGAAGCGCGTGAAGCGCGTCGAGCCCGAGGAGGAGCGGCCCGCCGCCCAGCTCGGGATGGACATGGAGACGCCCGTCGACCAGTGGCGTCACTCCGCGGACGGCTGGCAGTTGCCGCCGACGAAGCTCCTGACGCCGCAGCCCGCCGCGGCCGACCGCCAGGCCGACAACCAGCGCCGCGCACAGCTCATCGAGCAGACGCTCTTCTCGTTCGGAGTGGACGCCAAGGTCGTCGAGATCAACGAGGGCCCCACCGTCACTCAGTTCGGCGTGGAGCCGGGCTGGGACGTGAAGACGAAGACCGTCACCGAGCGCGACGCAGGCGGGAACGTCATCACGAACGACGAAGGACAGCCCCGCACGAACGAGGTCGAGGTGTCCCGGACGCGGATCCGGGTCAACCGCATCACGGCGCTCCAGAACGACCTCGCGCTCGCCCTGGCCGCCCCCGCACTCCGCATCGAGGCGCCGGTCCCCGGCAAGGCGATGGTCGGGATCGAGGTGCCGAACGGCTCGACGACGGTCGTCACGATGCGTCAGATCATCGAGTCGCCCGAGTTCCGGGCGCTTGCGAAAAAGGGCGGGCTCCCGCTTGCCCTCGGCGCCGGCGTATCCGGCGAGGCCGTCGTCGCCGACCTTGCGCGCATGCCCCACCTGCTGATCGCAGGCGCCACCGGTGCCGGCAAGTCGGTGATGATCAACACGATCATCTGCGGCCTGCTGATGAACTACTCCCCCGAGCAGCTGCGCCTGGTGATGATCGACCCGAAGCGCGTCGAGATGACGGGCTACGCCCCCATCCCACACCTCGCGTACTCCGAGATCATCGTCGACATGGACCGCGTGGTCGGAACGCTCCAGGCGGTGATCAACCAGATGGAGACGCGCTACCGGCGCTTCGCGCAGGTCGGCGTCCGCAACATCGAACGCTACAACGAGAAGGAAGCCCGAGCGCTCCCGTACTGGGTGGTGATCATCGACGAGCTCGCGGACCTCATGCTCGCCGCGCCATACCAGGTGGAGCACCAGCTCGTGCGACTTGCGCAGCTCGCGCGGGCAACCGGCATCCACCTCGTCGTCGCCACGCAGCGGCCGTCCGTGGACGTCATCACGGGCCTCATCAAGGCCAACTTCCCCACGAGGATCGCGTTCGCCGTTTCCTCCCAGATCGACTCGAGGACGATCCTCGACCAGGGCGGCGCCGAGAAGCTCCTCGGGAAGGGCGACATGCTCTTCCTTGCACCGGACGCGCAGAAACCGAAGCGCGTGCAGGGCGTCTACGTCTCCGACGACGAGATCGAGGAGGTCGTGAAGTTCTGGACGCAGGATCGCTTCAAGTCGCTGGTCCCGGAGAAGTACGACCGGCAGCTCGAGGAAGCCCTCGAGGCCGCCGACCAGGCGGGCCCCGAGGCGCTGCCGGGCGAGAGCAACGACGATCCGATGCTCCAGAAGGCGACCGACGTCGCCCGCGACTCTTCCACGCTGTCGACGTCCATGCTGCAGCGCAAGCTCGGCATCGGCTACCCGCGGGCGGCACGACTGATGGACCTGCTGGAGGAGCGGGGCGTCGTCGGGCCGCAGGAGCCGGGTGGCAAGGCGCGCCAGGTGCTCATCGACGGGGACGGTGACCCGATCGGCGGCGTGGATGCCGCCGAACCGGCGAGCCTCGCCTCCCACGCCGCCGCCTTCACCCCCCGCGGGGGCGAGGGGGCTGAGCGCCGCGAGCCGCCGAAGCCGTTCGACGCCGACTAATCCCGCAGCGTCAGCTCGTCGCGGGGCGTGCGGGCTGGGCGGCCAGCAGCACACGCGGCGTGTCGACGCGGCGGTCCGTGACGGTCGTCCGGTGCGCCGCGCGTGTGCGAGAACTGCGGAAGCGTCTGAGAAGCCGCGGCCTTCACGTCCTCGTCGGGGGTGGTCTGGGCGTCAGCCATGCGAGTCCCCTCGCCCGCTGCCGACCTCGGTGCCCCGCACGCTATGACTCTGCGCGTCGCGCGGGGCTCGCCTTGCTCAGCGGCGGCGTATCGCTCGCGCGACGCTCAGAGGGAATCGGAGCAGGGGCTCCTCGGCAGGTTCAGACCCGAGAGCGACGCTACTGCGCCCAGCCGGGCCAGAAGCCGAAGTCGATGCGGTTCCAGTCGGGGTGTCCCATCGCCGGCGAGTACGCGCCGAGGTCCACGCCGTTCACGGCGAGCTGCAGCGTCTTGCCGCTGTCCGTCCAGACCTGGATCCGCTCCGCGCCCTCCCATGACTGTCGCTCGCCCCTGTGGAGGGTGCCCTCGAACTGCACCGTACCGTCCACGGTGACGCGGACCTGCGCGTCTTCGGTAGCGGCGAGGCCGACCGTGACGCGCCCCGGCGCCGGAGTGACCGTCGGCGGTTGAGACACGTCGATGGTCGCCTCACCGTCGGGCGCTTCGCTCGCCGGAGGCGCGCCCGGGCTGCCCCCGGTCAGCAGGAGGGCGCTGCCTCCGAACGTCACCACGAGGACGGCAGCGGCGACGGGCAGCCACACGCGAGGGCGCAGGCGGCGCCGCGGCGGGGCCAGCACGCGTTCGGTGGGCGTCGCGGCGGCCGGCTCGGTCTCCCACGCCTCCTCGCCCTCGTCCTCGTCAAAGCCGCCCTCCTCAGCCTCAGGCTCGTCCATCCACGGCACAGTCACCGCCTCGGCGGGGACGCCTCCGATGGCGCGCGCCTCATCGAGCGAGTGCAGCGGTGCGGGCTGACGTTCGGGCAGCGCCGGCGCGCGCAGCTCGGTCCGCAGCGCACGGAAGGCGGTGAAGAGGAAGCCGTAGAGCAGCACGACCGCGAGGATGCGCAGCCCCAGGAGTGCGATCGGCCAGGCCTCGGCGTCGAGTTGCAAGCGGCGTCCTCGGATGACGAGCGGTGTGCCTCCACATTACGACGCCCCGCGCGGACGTCCGCAAGCGGCATCAGCGGCTGGCGCGCGTTACGGTGGAACCGGCCCACCGAGGGCACCAGTGACGAGGGCACAGAGGGAAACCGCATGACCGCACTCCGACCGGCACGGTCGGCGGGGCACAGCTTCCTGCTCCTGCTCGTCCCAGCGCTCCTGCTGATCCTGGTCCCTTCGATCGTGCTCGTGGCGACGGACCGCGACCCGGGCCCGGACACGCTCGTGAGCCTCCTGCTCGTGGCGAGCCTGCCGCTGGCGACGCCAGCGATCCTCGGGCTGCTCTACCGGCACTGGGATCCGTACGTGCTGGCCCCGGCATGGGTCCTGTGCGCCCTCGGTCTCGGCGTGATCGCGCGCGTACAACCCGACCTCGTGACGACACAGCTGCTCTGGATCGCGGCCGGGTGGGCGGCGTTCGTCACGCTCGTCGGCTTCCCACCGCTGCTCCCGTGGCTGCTCCGCTTCCGCTACGCGCTGCTGGCGGCGGGCCTCGCGCTGATCGTCCTCACCCTCGTGGCCGGGGAGGATGTGACCGGCGAGGGCGCCCGCCTCTGGCTGCGCCTCGGCCCCGTCGGCGTCCAGCCCGTCGAGATCCTCCGCGTCGTCCTCGTCGCCTTCATCGCCGGGCACCTGGCCGTGCGGACGCCCGATCCGGCCCTTGAGCCGGTCGATCACGGCGACGACCGCAACGGCGACGATCTGCGCGCCTCGATGCGTTCGCCGCTGCGTGACTGGCTTCCCCTGCTGGCAATGTTCGGGCTGGCCGTCCTGGCTGTGCTCGCGCAGCGGGACTTCGGACCGTCGCTGATCTTCGGCTCGACCCTTGTGGGGCTGCTCTACCTCGCAACCGGCCACAAACGTTATGTCGTATTCGCACTCCTCGCGGCAGTCCTCGGCGCGATCGTCGTGTACGGCGCCTCGGCCCGGATCGAGCAGCGTGTCGATATCTGGCTCGACCCGTGGTCCGACCCGCGCGGCGCCGGATACCAGTCGCTCCAGGCGCTGGGAGGGTTCGTGTTCGGCGGCGTGTTCGGCGCCGGCCCCGGCTATGGCTATCCCGGGCTCATCCCGGCCGCCCACACGGACTATCCGCTGGCGGTGGTCGGGGAGGAGTGGGGACTCGTCGGTTCGTTCGTCGTGATCGCGCTGTACGGCCTGATCACGGTGCATGCCCTTGCCCGCGCGCGGACGGTGCGTTCGACGTTCGCCGGACTGCTCATGGCCGGGCTCTCGATCAGCCTCGCTGCGCAGGTGCTCCTGGTGTTCGGCGGCGTGCTGCGCCTGCTCCCACTCACGGGCCTCACGAGCCCATTCCTGTCCTACGGCGGCTCGTCGATGGTGATGGCGTGGGTGATGCTCGCGCTGATCGTCGCCGCCTCGGCTCCCGAGCGCGCCGACAACGCCCCGGGGCGTCTAGGGCTCCCCGTCGCCGCCCTCCCCCGCGTGCGACACATCGGCCTCGCGGTGCTCACCGGCTTCGCTGTCCTCTCCCTGACGCTCGGGTACTGGCAGGTCGCGCGCGCCGACCTCCTGACCGACCCCGCCGTCGCCGGCGAGCGACATCGCGTGGAGGAGGCGCGTGTCCAGCGCGGCGACATCCTCGACCGCAACGGAGAGCCGCTCGCGCGGACCGAGCTGGGCCCGGACGGCGAGCCACGCCGGGTTTACCTCGACCCTGGTGCCGTGCACGTGCTCGGATACGTGTCCGCGCTCGGCGGCGCGAGTGGCGTCGAGTCGGCTGCGGCCGACCGCCTCCTCGGGCGCGACAGCCCGAGCCCTCACGACACGTGGATGGACCTGCTCCACGAGTCACGCTCGGGTGACAGCGTCCAGCTCACCATCGACCTGCGTATCCAGCGCGCCGCGGAGGACGCACTCGCCGGAGCCATCGGCGCCGTCGTCGCCCTCGACCCGCACACCGGCGAGATCCTCGCGATGGCGAGCACGCCGACATTCGACCCGAACTTCACGACGGAGGAGTGGGAGCTTCTGCGCACCGCCGAGGGCAGCCCGCTCCTGAACCGCGCCACCCTCGGGCTCTACACGCCCGGCTCCACGTTCAAGACGGTCACGCTGGCCGCCGCGCTCGAGGCCGGGCTCGTCACCCCGGACACTCCAGCGGAGTGTCCGGCGGAGGTGTTCATCGATGGCGTGCGTATCGTCTCCAACAACGAGCCCCCGGGCCGCACCACGCAGACGGTCGCGGACGCGTACGCCTACTCCTGCAACACCTACTTCGCGCAGCTGGGAGTCGACGTCGGTGAGGAGCGTCTGCGGGACATGGCGGAGGCACTCGGCCTCGCGTCGGCACCGCCGTTCGACCTCCCGACGAGCCGGGGTCGGCTGAGCACTACGGACGGGTTTCTCGGGACGCAGGCCGGCCTTGCCGCGACAGCGTTCGGCCAGGGCGAGCTCCAGTTGAGCCCGCTCCACCTCGCGCTGATGGCGGGAGTCGCCGTCAACGGCGGCGTGGTGCAGAAGCCGCAGCTGCTGCTCACGGACGACGCCGAGGAGTGGCATCGCGCGCTCCCGCCCGCAGCCGCCACCGACCTCGAGGAGATGATGCGCTACAGCGTGGAGGCCGGCTGGGCGGCAACGGTCGCAGTCCCAGGCCTCGATATCGGCGGCAAGACCGGCTCGGCGGAGATCGTGGTGGAGGAGAATCCGCACGCGCTGTTCGTCGCATGGGCACAGCACGACGGCGAGGCGATCGCGGTGGCGGTGATCAAGGAGTTCGCCGGGTCGGGCTCACAGCAGGCCGGGCCGGCCGCGCGGGCCGTTATCCAGGCGTGGGAGGCAACGCTCGACTAGACGCCCAGTCCGCGAATGCCATCTGCGAACGCCGTCTGAGCGAGCGGTTCTTGGGAACGCCCTCTACGAGCGCCTCGGTGCGCCGGTCGTGGGGTCGATGGCGAGGTTCCCGCCGGGAGCGCCGCCGGGCGCGGAGGGGTCCGCCTGCCGCTGTTCCGCCCGTTCGCGCTCAGCATCGATGTGCATCGTCTCCGCCTGGCCGTCCGGTTGCACCACCGGGTGTCCGTCGCGGACATCGACGCTGTGGATCGTGCCCCGCCACGCGCCGGTCTCATGCCCGCGAGACTCGATGAACTCCTTGAACCGCTGGAGGTCTCCCTCGACCCGTCGCTGGATCAGCCCAAGCACATCGCCGAGCCGTTCCGTGAGGCCCTCGGGGTCGTAGCGCATCGCGAGGTGGACGTTCGTCCGGTTCTCGCCTGCGGGACGGAAGGACACCGCGCCGTCCACTCCGTGTCCCGAGACGGAATGCCAGGCGATGAGCTCGTCGGGTTCCTGTTCATCGATCTGGGCCTCCCAGCGGGAGGTCTTCCCGGCGATCTCGGCCGTCCACGCCAGGCGCCGCGGGTCGATCTGCCGGACCTCCGTGACGCCCTCCATGAACCGGGGGAACTCCTCGAATTGGGTCCACTGGTTGTAGACGACGGACAGCGGCGCCTCCACCAGGATGTCGCGTTCGATCTCCGGCATGGGTGACCTCCTTCCCTGTCCCGCTGACGAGCACCGTACGGACGCGGCGCGAGGCGTCCGCATCAGCGCATGGGGGCCACAGTTGCAGTCGCGTGACAGCGGAGGCTCAGTCTCCCTCGGGCTCGCGGACGATGAGGCGTGCCGAGCGGTTTCGCGTCAGGTACGACCACGCCCATTGCGTGAAGACGAGCGCGCGATTCTCGAACTCGTTCACCTGCATCAGGTGGACGAACAGCCACCCCAGCCATCCGAGAAACCCCGACAGCCGCACCCACGGGTGGTTCAGTACGGCGAACCCGCGGCCCACCGTCGCCATGCTGCCGCGGTCGCGGTACTGGAACGCCGGGATGCGCCGGCCCTCGATGGCGGCGCTGATCCAGCGAGCGGCGTACCGCCCCTCCTGGATCGCGACGGGCGCGAGGCCGGGCAGCGTTCTGCCGTCAGGGCCCTGCACGGCAGCCATGTCCCCGATGACGAAGACGGGACGCCCATCGAGCCGCAGATCCGGCCCGACAGGCACCCGGCCGCCCCGATCCGGCTCGACGCCGGCGGCTGCGGCGAGCTGCTGCGCGAGGCCCGCGGCGCGGACGCCCGCTGCCCAGATCATCGTCCGCGCCGGAATCCGCTCCGGGCCTGACGGCGACTGGACGGTGAGGCCGCCCGCATCGACGTCCGTGACGAGCGTGTTGGTGCGGACCTCCACGCCGTGCGCCTCCAGCTCGTCCTGTGCCGTACGGGCGAGCCGTTTGGGGTAGGCCGGCAGGACCTGCCGGGCCGCCTCGATGAGCACGACCCTGGCGGCAGCGGGGTTGATCCGCCGGAAGTCGTAACGGAGGGTGTCGCGCGCCAGCTCCATGATGGCGCCGGCCATTTCGACGCCCGTCGGACCGGCGCCCACGATCGCGAAGGTGAGGTGACCCAGATCGTTGAGCGTACTCGCGGGCTGCAGCTCGGCATCCTCGAACACGTGCAGGATGTGGCCGCGCAGGCGGGTCGCCTCGGCCACGCTCTTGAGGCCGGGCGCGTGATCCCGCCATTCGTCGTGTCCAAACCAGTAGTTCCTCGAGCCGGCCGCCACGACGAGGTAGTCGAACGGGATCGTCTCGCCAGAGGCGCTCACGATGCGCGCTTCGAGGTCGATGGCCTGGACATCGGCGAGGAAGACGCGCACGTTCTCCTGGTCGCTCAGGATGCGGCGAAGCGGGACGGCGATGTTGGCGGGCGAGAGCGCACCCGTGGCCACCTGGTAGAGCAGAGGCTGGAAGAGGTGGTGGTTGCGCCGGTCGACGAGGGTCACGTCCACGGGGACGCGGCGCAGCGCTTTCGCGGCCGCCAGCCCGCCGAAGCCGCCCCCCACGATCACGACACGCGGACGTCCGCGCGGGGGCGTGAGGTCGTCCCCCCGGGGTGCACCCACCCCGGCGACCGGCGTCCACGCGGGCGCGTCGCTCGCGGGGAAGGACTCCCAGCTCGCCTCCTCCACGACGTCAGCGCCCTCGTCCGGCGCGGGAGGTGCCGGCGGCGTCCACGCGTCGGGCGCGGGCGCACCCTGCTGGGAGGACTCGGAGGCCGCTGAAGGGAGTCGGGACTCATCTCTCGCCACGTGGCTGCTCCCATCCCACGTCCGACCCCGCAAGCCCACCGTCTGCCTCGGCCGTTACGCCCTCGCGATCAGCCGCGGCCCTCGCGCGATCCGGGCGGGCCCGGCGTCCAGCCGTGGCTGGAGCTCCCGTTCAAAGAATCGCAGAAAGCCGTCCCTGGTCGGGTCCGATCTGGTGGAGGATCACGATGCGACACCCGATGGCGCCGCCCTCCTACCCGGCCGAGGATGCGGTGGGGGCCCGAACGGCCGCGGTAACACGGCCACCGGTGGTGTCGCGGTTCCGTGCAGATGCGAGCCGCGTCAGCCTCGCGGGGCGACGACCGGCCCAAGGCGCGGCGTCCGTCGATGATTCGGAGAGGCTGGCCGCATGGTGCGGCGAAGGTGCTACAGGCCGTAGGCGGCCGGACGCGTGCGGAGCCACTCCCCGACACGCTCGCCGATCATGATCGAGGTGAGGTTGGTGTTCGCCCTCGGAGCCTCGGGCATGATCGACGCATCCGCGACCACCAACCCTTCGACCGCGTGCGCACGACCGTACTGGTCCACGACCGCCATCGCATCCGACGACGGCCCCATCTTCGCAGTGCCACACGGGTGGTAACCGCTCCGCGCGAAGCGCTTCACCAGCGCCATCAGCGAGTCATCGTCGAGCCCCCGCGTCGGATCGGGGAACGTGACCCTCGCGATGTAGTCCGACAGCGGCTTCGTCTCCGCGAAGCGGAGGCAGTCGCGCACGTTCGCCACCAGGCGGGTCGCATCACGATCGTCCTCGCAGAAGTGCTGCTCGATGAGCGGCTGAGCGTGGGGGTCGGCGGACTCCAGCCGCACGACGCCTCGGCCATACGACTGCTCAACCACGGCGGAGATGCTGACGGAGCCCTCCCGGCCCTGCCGCTGCACCCACGTGATCAGCTCCACCTGGAGGTCGTTCCGATGCTCCGATCCCGGCGCGGTATAGCGCATGATCGTCTGGATCAGCGGCATCGCCGCCGCGGCCAGAGAAGGATCCCTCAGCTCGCCGATCACGCCGATGGCCGGGTGGTCGCACAGGTTCTGTCCGACGCCGGGCACGTCACAGATGACGTCGACACCGAGGCGTTCGAGGTCGGCCCGCGGCCCTATGCCCGAGCGCAGCAGGATCGGCGGCGTCTGGATCGCCCCGGTGCAGAGGACGAACAGCCTCCCCTCGATCCGGGACACGTCGCCGCCCGTCTCGACCTCCGCGGCCACGACACGCCCCTCCTCGACGACCAGGCGCCGCACGTGTGTGTTGGCCCGGATCGCGAGGTTCTCGCGGAGGCGTGCCGGCGCCAGGTACCCGATCGCCGTCGAGATGCGGAGCCGCTGCAGCTTGTTCATCGGCTGCGCGCCGGCGCCCCAGCCGTCCGGATCGTTGTGGTCGGCGCACTCCGGAAAGCCCAGCGCCTTCGCCGTCTCGAGCCACGCCTGGTGCGTCTCGGTCAGTTCCTCCCACGGGTAGCGGCGGATGAGGATCGGCCCGGCATCGCCGTGATACGGAGCGTCAGGGAAGTCGAGGTCGCGCTCGAGGCGCATGAACGCGGGGAGGACCTTCTCCCAGGCCCACTCGGGGTTGCCCTGCGCCGCCCAGCCGTCGTAGTCCTCCGGCAGACCGCGCAGCGCGATGGTCGTGTTCACCGCCGATGACCCGCCGGTCACGCGGCCGCGCGGGAACGGTGTTGGCGGCGTCAGCGTGGTCGGCTGGTAGCTGTGGCGCCAGTCGTGGTCCTCGAGGGAGTTGTGGTACGAGTTGACCAGGTCGTACGGCGTGTCGGCCAGCGTCGCGTAGTCCGGCCCCGCCTCCACCAGGAGCACGCTGCGGTTCGGATCCTCCGAGGCGCGCGCCGCGATCACCGCGCCCGACGATCCCGCACCCAGTACGACGATGTCGTGGACTTTCGGCTCGTCGACCCTCGGACCGCTTGTCTCGGGCATCGCGTCTCCTCGTCCCCGCCTACGCGTCGACGCCGCGACGGACCGGCCGGCCCGCGCGACGGCCCGTGTGCTGACCCAAGCGCACCACGGCCTCGCCGTTCACGAACACCCACGGCATCCCGATCGGCGTGCGGCGCGGGTCCTCGTAGGTCGAGACCTCCGCCACCGTCTCCGGGTTGAACACGACGAGGTCGGCGATCGCGCCCTCGCGGACGAAGCCGCGGCCCGGGAGGTCGAACTTCGTGGCGGGGAACCCCGACATCTTCCAGATCGCGTCCTCGAGCGTGATGACTCCCTCCTCGCGGACGTACTTCCCGAGGATTCGCGGGTAGCTGCCGTAGTGGCGCGGGTGCGGCCGGGAGCCGAACCCGAGGCCGTCCGTCCCGATCATGGTCGTCGGATGCTCGAGGACCATCCGGACGTCCGCCTCGTCCATCGCAAACTGGACCACGATCGTCCCCGAGCCGCCTTCGTCGATGATCCGCTGCGCCGCCTGCTCGTCGGGGACATCCCACTCGTCCGCGAGGTCGGCGACGGACTTCCCTTCCCACTCCGGGTGCTGTGGCACCATCGCCAGGAGGATGTCTCCGCCGCCGATCGCGTCTGGCCCGGCGTCGCCGACTCGCCCGTTCTGCACGAGCGCGAACAACCTCGTGCTCCCCGCGGTGTAGGGATACTGGTCGCAGGTCACGTCCTCGCCACGCGCCCGCGCCTCCTCGATCTGGGCGATCGAGTCGCGGACGCGGCCCCAGTTCGCGCGACCGCTGGCCTTGTGGTGCGAGATCTGCACACGCACCCCCGCGCGCCGCCCGATCTCCATCGCCTCCGCGTGGGCCGCGAGGAGCGTGGCGCCCTCGCCCCGGACGTGCGAGGCGTACAGCCCCCCGAACTCCGCGAGCGGCTTCGCGACCTCCGCGATCTCGTCCATCGTGGAGTAACGATCCGGCTCGTAGATCAGCCCGGTGGACATGCCTACCGCACCGGCCTCCAGCGCCTCCCGGAGCCACGACTGCATCTGCGCGACCTCATCGGCGGTCGCGGCCCGCTCGACCTTGCCCCCGCCGAGGGCGCCCGCGCGCATCGTGCCGAAGCCGACGAGCGTCGCCACGTTCTGGGACGGCGGCTGCTTCGCGATCGCCTCCAGGTACCCACCATAGGAATCCCACTCGGGGATGCGCGCGCCGGCCACCTCGCCGAAGCGCCGGCTGTAGCGCGCCGGGACCACGCCCGCGCCGCAGTTGCCGTTGATGACCGTGGTGACGCCCTGCATCACCTTGCCCGTCACATCCGGCTCAACGAGCACCAGCGTGTCGTCGTGTGCGTGGACATCGATAAAGCCCGGCGCGACGGCCAGGCCGGCCGCATCGACGACCTCGCCGGCGGTCGCACCCGCCGGGACGACTCCCACCGTAACGACTCGATCCCCCCGGACGCCGAGGTCGGCGCGGACGCCGGCGGCTCCGCTGCCGTCGTACACCGTGCCGCCGCGGACGATGACGTCGTAATGCTCGGGCATGGGGAACCTCCTCGCGTGCCGCGGACTCAGGGCGCTACTGGAGCATGCCCGCCGCCGCGATGGGCCAGACATCCTCCACGACGCCCAAGCGCACCGCGAACAGCCGGCGGTGCAGCAACATCGTGGAGTCCGAGTAGTGCGGGATCATGGTGACGCGATCGGCCGGCTCCGCTGCTGCGCCGGCGGCGCGCGAGAGGATGGTGTGCTCGGCGTTCAGTCGGAGGACCTCGAGGCCTGCGGGCTCGACCACGCGGGGGAGGCCTGTGTGCATGCCGGTGGCCTTCCACCCCGCATCGGCAATGGCACGCCCCTCGACGGCCGTCGAGACCACCTGCGCGGTCAGGAACAGCGCATGCCGGTGCCCCGGCACCTTCATCTGATCGCTGTACGACTGGTCGAGCAACACGCCGCCGCCCGCCTGCAGCTCCGTGAGCGCCCCAAGGGCGGATGCGATCCAGTAGTTGCCCGTCCCGCCGCCACTCACCACGCGCGGCTCAATGCCCGCCGCGCGCAGATGCGCGATCGCGTCGCGGAGGATGTCCGCGGCGCGGGCCGACTCGGCTTCTTTGTCCTCCGGGTTCATCCCCATCACGTGGCCCTCGTACCCCATGAGGCCGCGGAGGCCGACGCCGGGCAGCTCCAGCGTGAGCTGCGCGAGCTCCGGCGCCTTCGCGGGCGTCACGCCGCAGCGGTTCGCCCCGACGTTGATGTCCACGAGCACGTCGATGTGCGCTCCGGCCCGCGCGGCTGCGGCCGAGATCTCGCGGAGGTTTCGCTCGTCGTCGACGGCGACGCACAGCGTCGCGCGCTCGGCGAGCGCGACGAGCCGCGCGACCTTGACCGGCCCGACGATCTCGTTCGCGATGAGGATGTTGGTGACGCCGGCCTCGGCCATCACCTCCGCCTCGCTCACCTTCGCGCAGGTGATCCCGCAGGCGCCGCCGGCGATGAGCTTCTTCGCCAGGTCTGGTGACTTGCTCGCCTTGACGTGGGGACGCCAGTCGATCCCGCGCTCGGCGCAGACCCCGGCCATCGTCGCGATGTTGTGCTCGAGCGCATCGAGGTCAACCCACAGAGCCGGCGTGTCCAGCTCGGACACGGGCCGGCCGATGGACTCGTGTGCGGGAGCGGTACTGGTCATGTCGTCCTCGATCGGTTCTGTGCGGTCCCGGGCCGTCCCGTGGCCGGATTCTACGGGTGAACGCCAAGCCCACCGCCCCACGACGCCTGCCCGCCCACACGACCGGCGGAGGCGCCAACGTGGAACCCGGTAGCACGGGCGGACTTGCGCGGCGGGCATAATGCCGGCGGAGGTTCACCCATGCCAGAACCCGCAGCCCCCACGTTCAACGTCGAGGACTTCGTTCGCGTCGAGAGCAGTGACACCCCCGTCTTCGAGGAGACGGGACGCTGGATGGCGTTCCGGTCGAACCGGAGCGGGGTATGGCAGGCGTGGCTCTGCGACCTCGAGACGCTCGCGGTGGAACAGCTGACCGACACCGGCGGCGTCATCTATGACCTCGCGATGCGTCCGGGGCACCGCCAGCTCCTCTACGTCGCCGACGACGGCGGCGACGAGCAGTTCCAGCTGCACCTGCTCGACCTCGACAGCCGCACATCGCGGCCCCTCGCGTCGCGGCCGCGCGTCATCCACGGCCTCGGCGCATGGTCGGCGGACGGACGGCTGCTCTCGTACGTCTCGAACCTCCGCGAGCGCTCGGCGTTCGACCTCTACGTCCGTGATGTCGTGACGGGCGAGGAGCGGCTGCTGCTCGAACACGACGGCATGCTCGAGGCCGGCCGGTTCGCGCCGGACGGATCAGCGGTCTTCTGCCGACGCGTGAACCTCGAAGTGCCCGGCGACTCAACGCTCCTGCGCGTCCCACTCGATCCCACCCAGGCACCCCTCGAGCTGACGCCACACGACGACCTCTCCGAGTGGTTCGACGCCGTCGAATTTCCAGGCGGCGCGATCCTCGCCGTGACCAACGACGGGCGTGACTTCGCCGGGCTGCAGCGGATCGACGCGACGTCGCGGGCTCGCGAGTTCCTCCTCCAGCGCGACTGGGACGTCGAGGCGATGTCGCTCACCCGAGACCGCAGCCGGATCGCCGTTGCCGTCAACGAGGACGGCTACTCGCGGATCGAGGCGTACGAGGTCACGCCGGAGGGACGCCTCGGTGCTCCGATTGTCCTCCCACCGTTGCCCGAGGGCGCCGTCGCGACCGGGCTGACATGGCGGCCGGCCGCGGGGAGCCTGGTCTGCTCCATCGAGACGCCGCGGCACATCCCGGACATCTGGGAGCTTCCCGCGGGGGGCGAGGCTCGACGGCTGACGACCGGCGACGCGCGCAGCCTGCGTCCCGAGTCGCTGCCGCAGCCCCGCGTCGTCCGTTACCCCACGTTCGACGGACGCGAGGTTCCGGCGTTCCTGTACGTCCCTGAGCGGCGGACCATCGACGGACCGTTGCCGTGCCTCGTGCTCGTCCACGGCGGCCCCGAGATGCAGAGCCGCCCGCCGCTCTGGGCGCGTTACCCCGGACCGCACTACCTCCTCGCGCGCGGTGACGTCGCCCTCCTGGTCCCCAACGTCCGAGGCTCCACCGGGTACGGCAAGGAGTACGCCCACGCGGACGACGTCGAGAAGCGGATGGACTCGGTCGGTGACCTCATCGCGGCCACCGACTGGCTCGCCGGGAGCGGCGAGGTGGACCCGGAGCGCATTGGCGTGATGGGCGGCTCGTACGGTGGCTTCATGGTGCTCGCGGCGATCACTGAGGCACCGGAGCGCTGGGCCGCAGCGGTAAACCTCTACGGCATCGCGAACTTCGAGACGTTCCTGCAGTTCACCGGCCCCTGGCGCCGCAAGCATCGCGCCCGGGAGTACGGCACCGACCCCGAGTTCCTCCGGTCGATCTCGCCCATCCACCGGGCCGACCGGATCCGCTGCCCCATGCTGGTCTTCCAGGGCGACCACGACGTGCGTGTCCCGCCCGAGGAATCCGAGCAGATCGTCGAGACGGTCCGCCGGAACGAGGGTGACGTGGAGTACGTGGTCTACCCGGAGGAAGGGCACGGCTTCCACAAGGTCGCCCACCGGCTCGACCTCGCGAGCCGCGTGGTCAGGTTTGCAGAGCGGTTCCTGATCGGCCGCCCGTAGCTGGGCGAATCCGGACGCCGAGTTTCGAGGGCGCTCAGGCCGCCGGGTGTTCCTCGACGGCCGGTTCCACCTCGTACGTCGCGGGCTTCGGGAGGGCGAGGAGGAACAGGGAACCAAGCCCCGCGAGCACGGCAAGAATGACGAACGACAGGGTGTAGCTCCCCAGGACGTCGTACGCCCACGCGGCCGCGATCGGCGCGATGACGGCCCCGCTCGTCACCACCAGCGAGGACACGCCCATGATCGAGCCGAACGACCCGGAGCCGAAGTACTCCGCGCGCATCGAGACCACGACCGGGACGCGGGCGCCCCACGCGGCCCCGTTCAGCAGCGCCGCGGCGGCGATCCCGAGGGAGTTGGACGCGAACGCCAGGACGATCAGCGCCACCATGTGCCCGAGCATCGCCACGGCCGTGACGAGCCTGGAGCTCGAGCGATCCGCCAGCCAGCCGCCGATGGGGCGGAACACGAGGTTCGTCGTCGTCTGCAGCGTGACCATGAACCCGGCCGCCGTGAGCGTCAGGCCGAGGTCGTCGGTGACATAGGCGATGAAGTGCACCTGGATCACGGAGACGACGAGCACCGAGCCCGTGTGCGCGATGGAGATGAACCAGAAGGCCCGCGTCCGCAGCGCCTGCCGCATGGTGAACGCGGGCCCCTCGACCTCGGTCGACGGCGCGCCGGCCGCCCCGGGCACCACCTCGCCCGGCTGGCGCCCATCCGGGAGCCAGCCGTACTGCTGCGGGCGGTGACGCACGATCTGCGTCACCGGCAGGCCGACAACGAGGATGATCGCGCCGGAGATGTTCGCGACCGCTCGCCAGCCCCAGTTCTCGAGGCCCCAGACGACCAGCGGCAACAGGTAGCCGCCGACAGCGGTGCCCAGCAACGCCAGCCCCATCGCCATCGACCGTTTGCGCTGGAACCAGTTCACGATGGCAGTGGTGATCGAGAGGAACCCGACCATCGAGGCGCCGACCGCCATGATCAGGAAGGCAGCGTAGAAGCCGGCGATCGAGTCAATGCGGGCGAAGAGGAAGAACCCGCCGCCGAAGACGAGGACGCCCACGCGCATCACGGCCCTCGGGCCGAAGCGGTCGAGCATCCACCCCTGGAGCGGCCCCAGGAGGCCCTCCTCCATGCGGATCGCGGAGAACGCCCCCGAGAGCGCCGTTCGACTCCAGCCGAACTCGCGCTCGAGCAGCACCACGTACGCGCCGTACGCCTGCTGCAGCAGCCCGGAGGGCAACGCCTGCAGCACGATCGCCGCGCCGACGATCCACCAGCCGTAGAACGGCCGCCTGAGCCGTTGCAGCATCGGGCCTCTGATCTCGTGAGGGTTCCTGGACGGCGGGAGTCTACGTCCGTGATTCCTCAGGATCGAGGCGGCGCCACCGTCACCGGGTGCCACATGGGGGGTGGATCATGTCTGGGTACGTCCGCACGCCTCCCGCGAGGCGGGACGGCGCCGACGTGTCCCTGGGTGGAGGACGGGTGTGGTCGATCTTTCGAAGAACCAGCAGCTGATCGCTGAGTTGCTGGCCAAGCGGCAGCGGCTGCATGCCTACGAGATCAAGAAGATCCTCCAGGGCGTGCTCGGTCACGGCTCGGTCTACCAGGCGCTTGCCGCCATGGAGGCGAAGGGGGCCGTTACGTCGGAGTGGGAACTGCCCGGCCGGGGCAGTGAGGGCGGCGGTCCGCCCCGCAAGTACTTCCAGCTCACGACGCTGGGCAAAGACCTGCTCGAGATCGCTCACGCGCGGGATCGCGCAACCGCACGCGCCGAGCGTCGCACGAAGCGCTCCGCCGGCCGCTAGCCTCCGCCCGCCGTACTCCAGCAATCGTCACGCTCCAAGGCGTGAGACCTCGTTCCGCGACAGGCGTGCCGCGTTGACGATCGTGCGCCCGAGATAGGGGACGCCCTGCGCGATGGGCCCCGTCGAGATCCACTCGCGGGGCGTGTGGGGCTCACCTCCGGTGGTCACGCCCACGCACGTCGCCGGATACCCGAGGTCGAGCGCAGCGTTGGCATCCGTGGAGCCGGCGTTGAATTCCGGCTGAGGCAGGTCGAGGTCGGCTCGCGCCTGGATGGCCGCCCGCACGAGCGGATGATCCTCGTCGATCGTGCCGCCGGGGCGGTTCCCGATCCTTCGGAACGCCATCGCACCATCCTCGCCCACCGCGTCACGCATCGCGGCGCGGACCGAGCGCAGGAGGCTCGTCACCCGATGGGGGTCGACGGAGCGGATATCCAGCTCGAGGGTGGCGTCTGGTGCGATCGTGTTCACGCTGCGTCCGCCGTGGATCACTCCGACGTTCATCGTCGTCCGCGGCTCGACGCCCACCTCCGGCATCAGGGGCTCGATCGCCGTGATCGCTCGGGCGAGGAGGGCGATCGCATTGGGACGCCCGTACGCACCCCACGAATGTCCGCCGTCCGTGGTTACGGACACCTCGTGACGCAGGGAGGCGACACCGTGCAGCTGGATGCGGTTGAGCGCGTGGCCCTCCACCGCGATCACCGCGTCGAACTGCCCCTCGTAGTCCTTGAGCAGCCGCTTCACCCCGCGAAGGTCGCCGCGCCCCTCCTCGCCGACGTTGGTCGCGAGGATCAGGTCACCGATGCCCTTCGGCGCGTGCCTCTGGATCGCCTGTGCCACGCCGAGGAGCGCGGCAACGCCGAGGCTGTTGTCGCCGACGCCGCGGCCGGTCAGGCGTCCGCGCGAGCGTGTCACCGGCGTGGCCTCGTCCGGGAAGACCGTATCGAGGTGCGCGACGACCAGCACGCGGGCACGGTCCGGGGCGCCCAGCCGTGCTGCCACCACGTTCGAGATGGAGTCGACGCTGACGTGGTCCCATCCGCCGATCGCCTCGAGGCGCGAGCGCACGTACTCGGCGCGTCTGCCTTCACGGAACGTGGGAGCGGGGATCTCCGTGATGCGAATCGTCTCGTCGATGACGGACGGGGCGAGGGCGGCCAGCGCCTGCTCGAACGCGTTGGTCGGGGGCATCGGCGTCTCCTCGCCTCAGTCGAGTGCGAAGCGCCCAGAGAAACGGGCGCCCGCTCGGGCGCCCGCATCATAGGTGGAGGGTGAAGGCCCGGCTCAGGCCGGTAGCGGCGCTACCCCTGCTGCTTCCGCAACCGGCGCTCCGTGGCCAGGCGCGCGGCCTGCGATCGGCGCTCTACGGAGAGCTTCGAGTAGATCTGCGAGACGTAGTTCTTGATGGTCTTCTCGGCCAGCGAGAGCTTGCCGGCAATCTCCGCGTTCGTCAGACCGTCCGCGATCAGCTCGAGGATGCGGTCTTCCTGCGGCGACAGCGTCGCGAAGGCATCGTCGGCGGGGTGGGCCGCATTGCCGCTGCGGAGCCGTTCGAGGACCTCGGTGGCCATCTGCGGGTCGAGGAGCGACCCGCCGCGTGCGACAGTCCTGACGGCGTCCTGGATCTTCGTGGGGTCCAGGTCCTTCAGGAGATAGCCCGCAGCGCCCGCCATGACGGCCGAGAAGAGGGCGTTGCGGTCCGCGTGGGACGTGAGGATGAGCACCTTGGTCTGCGGACGGATGCTACGGACCTCGCGACATGCCTCGATGCCAGTGCCGTCGGGCAACCGGAGGTCCATGATCACGATGTCGGGCTCGACGCGCTTCGCGACGTCGACGGCTTCGCGGACCGAACCTGCCTCGCCGACGACCACGAACTCCCGGCGCTCCCCGAGCAGGTCGGCGAGGCCGCGGCGGACCACGGCGTGATCATCCACGATCATGACTCGTGTCTGCACGGTTGCCGAACGGTCCACGTACGCGTCTCCCCTGCTGATCGCTGGCTGGGCAGGTCCGGCGGCACCGGCTGATCCGACCACGATTATCCCCGTCCTCCCGTGCGGTACGTGAGTACCGGCAAGGCTGAACTCACTGAGACCCTGTGCCACTTGCTATGCTCGTTCTCATTATGGAAGCCGTGATGTGCGAGAAGTCCCTCCACCGTTGGGACTTTTCTGGGACTCTCCGAGGGACCCTCTGTGGCGATCCCTGAGGCTCTGTTCCGCACACTTGTGCAGTTCGCCCCGGACGCGTTCCTCGTCACCGACCGAGACGGCATCGTGATCTTCGCCAACGTGCAGGCGGAGCGCCTCTTTGGCTACGACCGCGAGGAGCTCGTCGGGTTCCCCATCGAGCGGCTCGTGCCAGAGCGCTTCCGCGAGATGCACCAGAAGGACCGCAGCCGCTACAGCGAAGCGCCCCAGGCGCGGCCGATGGGCATCGGTCTCCTGCTGTCCGGCCGCCGGCGCGACGGCAGCGAAGTGCCAGTCGAGATCAGCCTGAGCCCCGTGTACTCCGACGATGAACGTTATGTCGCCGCGACAGTCCGCGACGTGAGCGAGCGCCGTCAGATGGAGTCCGCCCTGCGGGCGAGCGAGGAGCGGTACCGGCTGCTCGCGCACAACGCCGAGGATGTCGTCTACCGGCTCTCGCTCGAGACCTCGCCGCCGTCCTTCGAGTACCTCAGCCCGTCCGTCGCTCGCCTCACCGGCCGCCCGCCGGAAGCGTTCATGCGCGACCCGAACCTGCTCGTCGAGATCACATATCCCGAGGATCGTCCCCTCCTGCAGCGCTGGCTGGCCGCGCCTGACAAGTTCGAGGGTGAACTCATCCTGCGCGCCGTCCGTCCGGACGGAACGCTCATCTGGCACGAACAGCGCTTCACGCCGATCACCGACGCCCGAGGGCAAGTGACCGCCGTCGAGGGCATCGCGCGCGACATCACCGAGCGGATTGAGCTCGAGGATGAGCGTCGCCTACTGATCGCCGAGACCGAGATCGAGCGCGAGCGAGAACGGATTGCCGCCGATCTCCACGACGGCGTGATGCAGACCATGTACAGCGTGGGCCTCCAGATCAGTTCGGTCCTCAGGCGTGTCCCCGACCTGCCTGACGCGGCCCGCCAGGATCTGGGCAGCGCGGTCAGTTCCTTGAACGATGCGATGGCCGACATCCGGCGTTATGTCATGGACCTCCGCCCCGCCGACTTCACGGGTGACCTCGTCGAGTCGCTCACATCGCTCGGGCGGCTCTTCGAGTCCACATCCAGCATCCCGGTCGCCATGACCGTCGACGTGAACTCGCCCAGCGTGGACGAGTCAGCCGCCGTGGAGCTGTTCCTGCTCGTGCGCGAGGCCCTCTCGAACGTCCGGCGGCACGCGCACGCCACCCGGGTCACGATGACGATCGACGAGGCCCAGGGAGCGCTCCGCGTCAGGGTGGCCGACAACGGCGACGGCTTCGACCTCGCCGCCACCCGGCGGGACAGCCAGTTCGGCCTGCGGAACATGGAGACCCGCGCACGGCTGATGGGCGGCACGCTCAACCTGCAGAGCACCCCGGGGGAAGGGACGACGGTGCTGGTCACGCTGCCGCTCGCGTCCACCGGGGACTAAGCCGGCACGGCTCGATCAGCCGCCTATCTGCAGCAGCTCGATCTGGTAGCCGTCCGGATCCTCGATGAACCCCACCACGTTCTTCGACCCGGGCGCCTTGCTCGGCCCGGGTTCGCGCGTCACCCGGCAGCCCGCCGCACGAGCTCGCTCGGCGACCGCCCGCGCGTCCGGCACCTGCCAGACGATCTTCACCGGGTTGTTCGAGTAGTCGCGCTGGGAGCCGTCGTGCCAGTGCATGAGCACCAGGCGATGCCCATGGCCGCCGTTCCCGTCCGGGAACGCGACGACCACCTCGTCCATGTAGTCCAGCTCGAAGGTCTGTACCTGCTCCATCCCCATGACCCGGGTGTAGAAGTCCACCGAGCGAACGAGGTCGCTCACACCGAGACCGGTCGAGCGGAAGTAGGGGGTCTCCAGGTCAGGCACGGGCGCTCCTCGCTCTGCGGCCGGCGCGCGGCCACGCTTGGGGCGCGGAGTGTAGCCGCCTATCGTGGAAGTGGGAGGAACCCCATGCCCGGACTGCGGAAGCGTCGCCTCGGTCGCACCGGCCTGATGGTGACCGAGCTCGGCCTCGGCGCGATGGACACGCCGCACTCGGAGGAGTCACACGCCACGATCGAGGCCGCCCTCGACGGCGGCATCAGCTTCATCGACACCGCGCGTGACTATGAGGGCAGCGAGTACCTGATCGGTGAGGTCGTACGCACGCGGGGCGGGCTTCCCGAAGACGTCCACCTCGAGAGCAAGACCTTCAGCCACACCGCCGCGGGCGCCCAGCGGGACATCGACCGCGGACTCTCCTTCCTCGGAGTCCCGCAGATCGCCGTGTACCAGCTGCACGACGTCTCGACGCCCGGGGCGTGGGCGGAGGTGCGCGCGGAGGACGGCGCGCTGGAGGGACTCCAGGTGGCGCAGTACCGGGGGCTTATCGGCCACATCGGCGTGTCCTGCCACAACACCGAGCTCCTGCCCGACCTCATCACGTCCGGCGCGTTCGACGCGGTGATGCTGGAGTACTCCGCGTTCTTCACCGAGACCGCGCCCATGATCGAGCTGGCGAACGAGCACGATGTCGGCGTGATCGTGATGCGCCCGCTGGGCGGTTCCGGCCGCACGAGTGTCATGCGCGGCCGCATCGACGAGGGCGTCGCGGGGATCCTCACGCCGGCGAACCTGCTGCGTTACGTGCTCTCAAACCCCGGCGTCGCCGTGGCGATCCCGGGCGCGCGTCATCCGTCGCGTATCCACGACAACATCGCGACCGTGACCGGGATGGCTCCGATGGACGAGGGCGAACGGCGCGAGCTTGAGCAGGCGGCCGCGCGCCTCTACTGAGCCCTACGCACCGAGGGCGGCTCGCGGGTTCTCCTGCGCCATCCGGCGTACCTCGGCGGGGGTGAATCCGCCCTCCAGGAACTGCTGAAGCCAGTACCCGAACCCAATCGACGGCAGGGGATTCGTCGCCTGCCCAAGGTCGGTCGAGAGCACAACGTGCTCCGGGCCCAGCTCGCGAACCTCGCGCAGCATCGCGTCGCGGGCCTCCTCGCCTCCCGCGCGGTAGATGCTGTTGCCGCACTGCTCCACGAGCGCGCCGAGGTCGACGGCGGCCCGCTGGACCTCCAGCGGGATGAAGAACGAGGTGGCGTGCGTGACGACGGTCCGGATGCCTCGCTCCCGCGACGCCCTCACCATCGCAAGGGTCTCCTCGGGCGAGAGGTGCCCGGTGCAGAGTGTCGCGTCGTGCTCCGCGATCAGGTCGAGCAGCGTTCCGCACACCTCGAGCAGCCGCCCGGAGGCATCGAGGACGGACATCGCCGGCTGCTTGCTGTTCCACCGGCCGAACCGCTCCCGTGACCACGCGGAGTCGAACGTGGGCATCCATACGACGCGCGTGCCGATCCGGAGCGCCACCTCGAGCGCGTCCGGGTTGAGGCCGCCCGCCGGGTGGTCAAGCGAGACCGCACCGGTCACGTGGATTCCTCGGGAGGCCTCGAACTCCTCGTTCAGCGCCCATGCGAGCGGCTGCGTGGGGTACTCGTGGCTCTTCAGCACGAACCCCGCGAGCCCGGCCGAGGCGTAGTCGTCGACGAGTCCTCGCGCGTCCAGCTTCCGCTCCGCGAACGGATCCGGCCCCGCGTGCACGTGCAGGTCGGTCGCCCCCTGCAGCAGGTTGCGCGCCGCCTCGCTTACACCGTCGAACGTCGATGGGGCCGTGATCATGCTGCCCTCCGTGGTCACCCGGACGGCGGAGAAGGTAGCCGGTTTCGTTGCCCGCTGGTCAGCGCCGCTATCCTGCGGCGGATGACAGCGCTGAACATCCTCCTCGTCCCGACGCTCCAGATGCCGAAGCCGGACGCTGACGTCCTGGCGCGGATCCAGGAGGCGGCCGGGCGAGACGCTACCGTCACTGTCGCCGAGTCACCGGGCGAGGCCTACGAGGCAATCGTCGACGCCGACGTGCTCCTCGGGCGCATCGATGCGGACCTCCTCGCGCGGGCGAAGCGCCTGAAATGGGTGCACGCGACGACGGCCGGTGCGGACGCGTATCTCTTCCCGGAGATGATGGCGTCCCCGGTCATCCTCTCGGGCGACAAGGGCCTCGTCGGGAGCCACCTCGCGGAGACGGCGTTCGGACTGCTCCTCGCGATCACCCGCCGCATCGCCGTGGCCATCCTCGATGGCCCGAAGTCATGGGAGCGCCGGGTCGGGTACCGCATGGAGGAGTTCGAGCTCGAGGGCCTCACGATGGGGATCGTCGGCTTCGGCGGCACCGGCCGCGCGATCGCCCAGCGCGCCGCCGGCTTCGACATGCGCTGCCTCGCCGTCGATGCCTCCGACGTCCCGCCCTCGCCCCACGTGCCCGAGGTCTGGAGGCCCGACCGTCTCGAGGAGCTCATCGGCCAGTCTGACGTGGTCGCCTCCGGCCTGCCCCTCACGCCGACCACCGACCGCATGTTCAACGACGCCCTGTTCGCGAAGTTCAAGCCGGGAGCGATCTTCGTGAACGTCACCCGCGGCGAGATCGTCGACCCGGACGCACTGATCCGCGCGATCGAGTCGGGCCGCCTCGGGGGCGCCGGGCTCGACGTCGCCCACGAGGAGCCATTGCCCGCGGATCACCCGCTCTGGACGACGAGGAACGTCGTGATGACGCCCCACACGGCTGGCGCCAGCCAGCTCCGCCTCGGGCGCAACCTGGACCGGTTCTGCCGCAACATCGAACGCTTCCGCGCCGGCGAGCCCCTCGAGGGCCTCATCGACAAGGCCGCGGGCTTCTGATGCCGGACTCCGGGTCGCGCCTCCCCAACCTCGTGAAGCGGGACGAGGTGCCCGAGGGGCTCCTCGACGCTTACGACCGCGTGGCGGCCGCGCGACAGGGCACGGTGTCCGGACCGTACGGGATCCTGCTCCACAGCCCGGAGCTGGCGCACCGCGTCGCCGTCCTCGGCGAATACACGCGCTGGAACTCCGTGCTCACCCCGCGCCAGACCGAGACGGCCGTGCTGGCCGTCGCCCGGGAGCTGGATGCCGCGGTCATGTGGGCGTCGCACGTGAAGCTCGGCAAAGACGCCGGCGTGCCGGCCGCCACCATCGACGTCATCGCCGCGACGGCGGACCTGGACACCCTCGAACCGGAGGAGGCTGTCATCGTCCGATACGTACGCGAGCTGGCTGGGCCAGGCCATCGCGTCTCCGACGCGACGTTCGAGGCCACCCGCTCGCTCCTCGGCGACCAGGGCGTGGTCGACCTGACCGGGCTCCTCGGCTACTACGCGATCGTCGGCTACACGCTCAACGCGTTCGAGGTAGCGCCACCGGAGGGGTCGCCGACGCTACCCGCCCGCTAGCCGGCACGGCAGTCCTCAGAGGTGCCGCTGGATCGGCAACTCGCGGTGGCGCTGGCCGGTCGCGGCGAAGACCGCGTTCGAGATCGCGGCGCCGATCGGCACGATGCCTGGCTCACCCGCTCCGGTCGAAGGTGTGTCCGGGTCACCGATGAGCCGGACGTCGATCCGCGGGGCGTCGGTGATCCGCGGCACGCGGTAGCGGGCGAAGGTGGCGTTGAGGAGCCGTCCGTCCTGGAAGTCGCTCGCCTCGAAGAGGGCGCCGCCGATGCCCATGACGATCGAGCCCTCCATCTGGTTGAGGGCGCCTTCCGGATTCACGACCTGGCCACAGTCCAGCGCCGCGCCGACGCGGTGCACGCGCACCTCGCGCTCCTTCACCGAGACCTCCACCGCGGTCGCGACGTACGAGCCGACGTCGATGCCGAGGGCGATACCCGCGCCTCGTCCCTCCGCCGGGTGCGAGCCGCTCCACCCGAACTCCTCGGCGGCCTGCTCGAGCACGCGGCGGAAGCGTGGCTCGGAGAGGTTGTGCAGCCGCAACTCCACCGGGTCCTTGCCCACCACCTCGGCGATCTCGTCCATGTGGACTTCGCGCGCGAAGTGGTTCACCGCGGCGCCGAGGGAGCGATACGAGCCGGACGGCAGCGGGCTGTCGGAGCGGTAGACCAGCGAGCGAACGTTGCCGGCGTCGTAGGGTGTCTCCGCACCCCGGCGACCGATCATCACGCGTTCGCCGGAGTGGTACGCATCCGACTGCCATGCGACGAGGCGACCGTCCGAGGTGAACCCACTGCGGATCCGGATCAGCGCCGCCGGCCGGAAGTTGGACCACATGGTCTCCTCGGCACGCGTGAACGCGATCCGCACCGGCCGTCCGGCGATCCGCGCGAGGCGAGCCGCGTCGTGCGCGAGCGCGTACGGCGACTTCGCGCCGAACCCTCCGCCGATCTCCGGGGCGATCACGTGGACCGCCGACTCGTCGATCCCGAAGATCGATGCCAGCTCCTGGCGCAGCCCGAAGGGACGCTGCGTGCCCGCCCACACTGTCAGCCGGTCGCCCTCCCATGCCGCCACCGCGGCACGCGGCTCCATCGGCGCCGGCGCGATGTACGGCAGGTAGTACGTCGATTCGAGGATGTGAGCGGCCTGGCGGAAGCCCGCCTCGAGGTCGCCCTCCTCGTGCATCGGATGCGGCTCCGTGCCGCTCTCAACGAGCAGCGCCGGCATGTCCCAGCGCGCGGGCTGGCCCTGCGGGATATCCCAGTCCACCTGTACGACACGGGCGCCGAGCGCAGCCACTTCATCGTCCTCAGCGAGGACGGCGATCAAACCATCCTCCTGCACGACGGAAACGACGCCAGGCAGCGCCTCGGCCGCGGCGGCATTCACAGACCGGGCGCGACCCCCGTAGGCGGGAGGCCGGACGATCGTGGCGAAGAGCATGCCCTCCAGCTGGATGTCCAGGGAATACTTCGCGCGGCCGGTCACCCGGTCCACGCCGTCGATGCGGCGTCGGTGCGTCCGCCCCATCACGCTCCACTCGCCCGCCGGCGTGACCAACGGACGCTCCGCGATCTCCCGCACCAGGGCGTCGCCACGGACGAGCTCGGCGTAGGGGATGCCTCTCGACGCGTCGCCCTTCGAGACCACGCGCCCGTCGTGCGCCTGGAGGTCGGACGCCGGGAGGTCGAGCCGGTCCGCGGCCATCGCGATCAGCGCCTCGCGGGCCGTCGCGGCGGCCTTGCGGAGCTGCCAGCCGACCCGTGCCGTCGACTGGCTGCCGAAGGTGCCCATGTCCCAGGGGACGCGGTCCGTGTCGCCGAGGACGACGTCGAGGTCCGTGAGCGGGACGCGCAGCTCGTCGGCAACCTCGACGGCCAGGCCGGTGCGGATGTTCTGGCCGTATTCGACCTTGCCGGCGAAGAGCGTGACGCGGCCGTCGTCGCCGACGGTGAGCCAGGTGTACCGCTCCACCAGCGGCGAGGTGTTCCCGTAGGTCTGCTGGCCGTAGCCCGTACGGACGGCGGGGAAGCCGACCTGCACGTCGCCCACGACACTCAGGCTCACGAGACGCCTCCCGTCATGCCGGCGTCGCCGCGCATGAGGCCAGCCGCGCGCTCGACGGCGCGCTCGATCCGCTGGTAGGTACCACAGCGGCACATGTGCTCGGCCAGCGCCTCGCGGATCTGGCCGCGGGAAGGCGACGCCTCCCGGTTCAGCAGCCCGACGGTCCCCATTACGAATCCCGGAATGCAGTACCCGCACTGCATCGCCTGCTCGTCAACGAAGGCCTGCTGCACCGGATGGAGGTCCTCGAAGGTCGTGCCGCTGGAGAGACCCTCGATGGTCGTGACGTCACCCCCGGCGACGGCGCCAACGGTCGTCATGCACGACCGCAGCGGCTGCCCGTCCACGAGCACGGTGCACGCGCCGCACAGCCCTTCGCCGCAGCCATATTTCGCCCCGGTCAGACCGAGGTCGAACCGCAGGTAGGAGAGGAGGTTGCGATCGCCTCGCGGCGCCTCGCGTTCCTCGCCGTTCACGTGGACTGTCAGCACGGACGCCTCCCGCCTTCGTCGACCGGCTAGAACCCGCCGCCGTTCACGGTGATCCGCTGGTTTGTGATGTAGCGCGCCTCGTTGGACACGAGGTAGGCGACCGCCGCCGCGATGTCCTCGGGCTGGCAGACGAACCCGAACGGCGACGTCCTGTCACGGTCGCGCATGTCGTCTGGGCCGGGGAGCTGGCGGATGAGGTTGCGCCCCATGTCGGTCTCGACAAGCCCGGGCGCGACGACGTTGACGCGCATGCCGTGCTCGCGCTCCTCCTTCGCCAGCGTGTACGCCAGCGACTCGATTCCCGCCTTGGTGATGCTGTAGAGGCCCATCCTCGGGCCGTGGTTCTGCGCGCCGATCGAGGAGATCACCACGATGTCGCTCCGCGCCGCCCGTCGCATGTGCGGCACGAGCCGGCGACAGAGGTGGATCGGCCCCAGCAGGTTGGCGCCCATCAGCAGGTCCACCTGTTCCTGCGTCGACTCGGTGATCGTCGGCCGGCCAATCCCGCTGCTGCCGATGCCCGCGTTGTTCACGAGGATGTCGACCTGGTCGAAGTCCGCCCAGATCGCGTCGAGCATGCGGTCCACCGCCGCGTAGTCGGAGACGTCCGCCTGGTACGCCTTCGCCTTCCGCCCCATGCCCGTGATCTCCGCAACGAGCGAGCGGGCCTCCGTCTCCGAGCCACGGTAGTTCGCCGCGACGTCGGCGCCGTCCGACGCGAGGCGCAGCGCTACTGCCCGACCGATCCCTCGCGCCGCGCCGGTGACCAGCGCCGTGCGTCCCTCGATCATCGCGTCCTCCTCGCAGCGTCGCGGTCGGCGGGAGAATACCGCTTGACACCATGTGTCAGGGATTACGATGCGCCTCCGACGATGGCTGCCTGGCGGCCGGTGCGCGCCGAGGGGACCTCCATGACCATGACCGTTGAATCGTTGATCCAGGCCGAGCCGGAAGAGGTCGGCATGTCCTCCCGGGCGCTGGAGAACGTCGGACGAGTGGTCCAGCGCTATATCGACGAGGGGAAGTACGCCGGGGCCATCTCGATGGTTGCCCGGCACGACCAGGTCGTTCACTTCCAGACGTACGGGAACATGGACGACGAGGCCGGCAAGGCGATGCGCCCGGACGCCATCGTCCGCGCGTACTCGATGACCAAGCCGATCGCCTCGGTGGCGCTGATGCAGCTCTACGAGCGGGCGCTGTTCCAGCTGGACGACCCGGTCGCCGCATACATCCCCGAGCTGGCCGACCTCCAGGTCATGACCGGTGGTTCCGCCGACGCTCCCGAGACACGAGCGCCCTCGCGCGCGATGACGATCCGCGACGTGCTGATGCACACGAGCGGCCTGGTCCAGCGCGGGAGTGGGAGCCCGATCGCGGAGCTCTACGACCGCGCCGGCTTCATCGGGCCGGACACGAAGTTCTCGCTCTCGGAGATGGTGAAGAAGCTCGGACAGATCCCGCTCTATTGCGACCCTGGCTCGGAGTGGAACTACGGCATGTCGACTGACATCGTCGGCTACCTCTGCGAGGTGCTCTCCGGCCAGACGCTCGACGTCTACCTGCAGGAGCACATCGTTGCGCCGCTCGGGATGGTGGACACCGGCTTCACCGTCCCGGCCTCCGAGCTGGACCGCTTCGCCGCCTGCTACAAGCGCGACGAACGAGCATCGCTCCGCGAGGAGACCGGGAAGCGCTATTCGCTCCAGGACGCGCCGGCGACAAGCCCCTACCTCGGGCCGCGGCCGTACCTGTCCGGCGCCGGTGGCCTGGTCACGACCGCCTCTGACTACATGCAGTTCTGCAGGATGCTCCTCAACGGCGGCACGCTCGATGGCGAGCGCATCCTCGGGCCGCGCACCGTCGAGTTCATGATGCTCAACCACCTGCCCACCGGCGGCGACCTCGCCTCGATGGGCCAGCCGCAGTTCGGCGAGAGCACGATGGAGGGCATCGGCTTCGGCCTCGGCTTCGCCGTCCTCCTCGACCCCACGAGGGCGCAGCTGCTGGGGACACCCGGCGAGGCGTACTGGGGCGGCGCCGCCTCGACGGCGTTCTTCGTGAACCCGGAGGAGGATCTCGCGCTGGTGTTCCTCACCCAGCTCCTGCCGTCTTCCTCGTACCCGGTGCGCCGCGAACTCCGGATCGCGACGTACCAGGCGATCGAGGACTAGCACGGAACGCCCGAGGAACTAGTACCGTACGCGCTTCGAAGGAGGCCCCATGACCGCCGACACCAGCGGCACCGCGACCGGCTCCGCCCCCGTCCTGCTCCAGGAGCGCATCGGCGACGTGCTGCTCCTCACGCTCAACCGGCCTGAGAAGCACAACGCGCTGAACGCCGCCGTGCACCACTGGCTCGGTGACGCCGTCGCGCGCGCGCCCGGAGAAGGCGTGAAGGTGATCGTCCTCACCGGCGCGGGCGAGAAGTCCTTCTGCTCCGGCGGCGACATGGCGGAGATGACGGGCCTGGACAAGGACCAGACGCCCCTTCCGCCGAAGGAGGAGCGCAAGAACGGCACGATCGAGATCGCGAACACGCCGCTGCCGGTGATCGCGGCGATCAATGGCTACTGCTACGGGGGCGGCCTCCGCCTCGCGCTCGTCTGCGACATCCGCCTCGCATCCACGAACGCCACCTTCCGCTCGCCGGGCGCCGAGTACGGTCTCGTGGTCGGTGCGTCGATGCTGCCCCGCCTGGTCGGGGCGTCCACGGCGAAGGAATGGATCTTCACCACCCGCGTCTTCGACGCCGAGGAGGCGCGCGCGGCCGGTCTCGTGAGCTCCCCGCTGTACGAGCCGGGCAGGGTCGTGGCGGCCGCCCTCGAGATGGCCCAGGTGATCGCCGGGCACTCCGCCGCCGCCGTGCAGAACGCCAAGCGCGTCGTCGATATGGCCAGCCTCGAGATGGATGCCGTCCGCGCGGAGACCGAGATCAACAACGAGCTGCGCAAGACGGACGAGCAGGCCGCTCGCTTCCGGGAGGGCACGCGTCGCGTCACGGGACGTTAGCGCCGGCTCGATCCAGGCGCCGGCCGATGGGAGGGGAACCGATGGCCGCAGCGAAGCAGGGGCCGCTCAGCGGCATCACCGTCCTCGACTTCACATGGGCCCTCGCCGGCCCCTACGGCGTGATGGTGCTCGCGGACCTCGGCGCCGAGGTCTGGAAGATCGAGACAGTGCACCAGAACGAACGGCGCCGGGGCAACGGGCCGTGGGTGCATGACGTCAGCACGTACTTCTTCTCGGTGAACCGGGGCAAGAAGAGCATCATGCTGGACCTCAAGGCACCGGAGGCGAAGGACGTCATCCATCGCCTGGTGAAGCACGCCGACGTCGTGACGGAGAACTTCTCGCCCGGCAGCATGGAGCGACTCGGCTTCGGTTACGAGGACCTGAGGAAGATCAACCCGAGGCTGATCTACGCCTCCACCTCCGGCTTCGGACAGACCGGTCCGTACCGTGACCGGGGCGCCGTGGACATCATCGTCCAGGGCATGGGCGGCCTCATGAGCACCACCGGCCACGAGAGCGACCCGCTGCCATCGAGGGCGGGCTACTCGATCGGCGACATGGCGGGCGGCCTGTTCACCGCGATCGGAGTGCTCTCCGCGCTCGTCGAGCGCGACCGCAGCGGCGAAGGCCAGCACGTCGACGTCGGCATGCTGGACTGCCAGGTCGCCCTCATGGAGAACCCGATCATCCGCTACTTCGCCACGGGCGAGGTGCAGAAGCGTGCCGGCCTCCGGCATCCGCTCGGCACGCCGCACCAGGCGTTCCCCGCCAGCGACGGCTGGGTGGTGGTCGCCGGCGTGAAGGACAACAACTGGCAGCTCTTCTGCGGCATGATCGGCGCGCCGGAGCTGGCGGTGGACGAGCGGTTCACGGTGAATGCCGACCGCACCAGGCACTACGACATCCTCGAGCCGATCCTGTTCAACGCCTTCCGCCGGAAGACGAAGCAGGAGTGGCTGGACCTGCTGAGCGAGCATTTCCTCATTGGCCCGCTGAACACGATCGCCGACACGGCGCAGGACCCACAGGTCCTCGCGCGCGACATGATCGTGGAGCTCCCGACGTGGACCGGCGGCACGCTCAAGGTGTCCAACACCCCGGTGAAGCTGTCCCGCACCCCGGGTGGGGCGAGGGAGGGTGCGGCGAAACCCGGCCAGCACAGCGTCGAGATCCTCGAAACGGTGGGCATGACGGCGGACGAGATCGAGGCACTGATCGCCAGGGGCGTACTCGCGACTGAGCCGGCAAGTTAAGTCGTCCCGAGCGCCCGCCGCCCCGGCGCCGAATCGGGCGCGGGGCGCCCGACGGATCCCGTTCGGCGCTACTCGGGCCGCAGCTCGAGCGTCGTCCGGGCCGCCTTCCTCGCCGCGTCCGGGTTGAGGTGCATCGGTACGCGCTGGTTGAGCCGCCAGAGCTCCTGCTGGTCCCCCACGTGCTCGCTCCCCGGGATCGCCGAGGCGCCTCCGGGGATCGCCCACGATGCATCCTCGGGCGACGCGAAGTCGACGACCTGGCGGTAGACCGAGAGGTTCGACAGCCGGAACTGCGTGCCCGGCGCCGCCCGCCAGGACGACACCTGCAGCGTGTCGTGATCCCCTCCGACGGCGATCGGCTCCGGGTCGAGGGCGCTCGCCAGCTCCGGGAACGCGGCACTCAGCGTGTGCTGCGCGTCGGTGCGGTGGACGCTATCCCAGCGCCACGCCGCCGGCTCGTCCCCGCCAAGCTCCGAGGCGCGCGCCCACGCCGCCTCGAGGATCCCCGGCAGCACGTCGTCCCAGGCGCGTCCGTCCGGCGTGCCGGCGGCGCCGCGCTCGGTACGGAGCGCCTCGCCGAGGTAGTACCACCAGCGCAGCAGCATGGCCGGCCCCTGGTCGTTGCCCCCGTTGAACGCCCAGTCCCACGCGCGGTCGCCCAGGATGGGGCGGAACACCTGCACCATGCCCGAAATGCGGAAGCACGCGTACAGGAGCGCCTCGGCGCTGCCGGCGGCGAGGTCGCCGTCCCAGGCCGCGAGCATCGCCCGCGCCCGCTCGGCGTCACCCGCGTAGGGCCCCTGGCCCCGGAGGAACTCAGCCCACCCGCGCGCCCGGATCGAGGTCGTGTCCGCCTGGAGCGCGATGATCTCCTCTGGCGTGAACACTGGCCTGGAGGAGAGCACCTCCGCGATCCGGGTCGACCGCCCGGGCGTGGTGAACTCGTACGCGAAGTACGGCTCGGGCGCCTCGACCGGACGCTGGTTCGCCGTGGCGACGAACCCCTCGGGCGGATTGATCGCCTGCGGCAGGTCCTCGAACGCCACGTCGCCGACCCAGGTGTGGTCGCCGGTCCAGCCGGCAACGGGGAACTGCCGCGCCTTGTCGGTCGTCCGCACGGGGACACGGCCGCGGTAGAGGAACCCGATGTTGCCCTCGCTATCCCCGGAGACGAGCGCGTTCACCGGCTCCTCCCACCCGCGCTGCGTCTCGTGCAGCTCCGCGACCGTCGAGGCGGACAGCATCGGCCGGAGCGTCTCCCACTGGCGGTTCGGCCGGTCCGTGGCGGTGTAGCGCATGGCGATCGCGGCGCCGGAGGCGGGGTCACCGTGGACGACATCGCCGTTGCGCGTGCGCACGAGCGTGATCCGCTCCGACAAGCCACCGCGCACCTCGATCGACTCGGTGCGCGTCTCAGCATCCTCCCAGCCGTGCTCGGTACGGACCTGGAGCCTGTCGCCCTCGGTGCGGAACTCCTCGAAGAACAGATCCTGGTAGTCGGCCTGTCCGTGGGTGATGTTCCACGCGAGGTCGCCCTTGAAGGCGAAGTGCGGGAATGCCGGCACGCCCGGGAAGGCACCGCCCGCCACGTTGAACTCCGGGCACCAGACATGGACCTGCCAGTAGACATTCGGCACGTCCAGCGGACGGTGCGAGTCGTTACAGACCACTGGCCGGCCGGTGGTCGTGTGCGAGCCGTGTACGGCCCACGAGTTGGACCCTCCCTCGTCGCTGGCCAGCGTGCCGAGGTCGGCGGCGGCCGCGCGTACCTCCTCGGCGCTCGGGGCGTATGACCGACCGGCGACGCCGCCCGGTGGGAGGATGAGGTTGATGCCGCCGGGCTCGATGCCCTCGAGGGTGGCATAAGCAGCGGGCCCCGCGAGCCGGACGAACTCGAGGCGGGCGAGCTTCTGCAGCCGCTTCCCCATGATCGCGTGGCGCACCTTGAAGACCATCACACAGTCCTCCGGTGCCCACGGCTCCCAGCCCAGCCCGGTGAGGGCGAACTCGGGCGGGAGCGGCTGTCCGGCGGCGGCGAAGGCGTTCACACCGGCCGAGTAGGCCTCGAACATGGCGCGCGTCTCCGCGCTCATGGCCTCGACATCGACGCGGCAGGCGTCGACAAGCCGCAGGCGACGGAACATGCGGTCGCCTGCCAGCCCCGCGGCCCCCACGACCTCGGACCACCGGCCCTGGCCGCGGCGGCGGTACCACTCGAGCTGCCACAGCCGGTCCTGCGCGCAGGCGTAGCCCATCCCAAACCAGGCGCTGGCTTCGTCCGGAGCCTCGATGTGCGGGATGCCAAAGCTGTCGCGGTGGACGCGGACGGACGCCGAGACGCCGCTGACCGTGATGCTCCCGTCAAGCCGCGGCCTGTATTCAGCCGGGTCGAGGGCCCGGACCGTCCCTGCCGTCGTATCAGCCATCTGCCGGTCTCCGTCCGTCCTCGCGCCGTCGGTCGGCGCAGGCTCCACCTCACGGCGCCCGCCCGAGACGTGTTCGTCAGGGTGTGCTGCCCCCCGCTGCCACCCGGTGCTTCTCCGGAGCGAAAGAAGGCTGGCGCGGCCCGCTTATCATGCGTCGCGGTAATAACACTCGTGCTGATGGGAACAGTAACGGGTCAGAGCGAGGGGGGTTGCATGGGAGCGTTGGACGGCAACGTCGTCGTCGTGACGGGAGGCGGCCGCGGCATCGGGCGCGAGGTCGCGCTGCTCGCCGCCGCGGAGGGCGCATCGGTCGTCGTCGCGGACAACGGCTGCGAAGTGGACGGGAGCGGGTCGAACCCGGCGATCGCGCAGGCGGTCGTCGACCAGATCACGGCGAACGGCGGCAAGGCCACCGCGGTCACCGAGGACGTGTCCACGATGGCCGGAGGCGAGGCAGCGATCCGCGCCGCGCTCGACGGCTACGGGCGCATCGACGGCCTCGTCTGTGCGGCCGGGATGCGTCGTGACACGCCGATCTGGGAGATGACCGAGGACGACTTCGAGAGCGTGGTGAACGGCAACGCGAAGGCCGTGTTCAGCGTCACCAAGCCCGCTTCGATCGCCATGCGGCAGCAACGGTACGGCCGCATGGTCTACCTCACGTCGGACTACGGCCTCGGCTCGGTCGGCGCGTCGAACTACGCCGCCGCCTCTGAAGGCATCATCGGCCTGTCACGCACGGTCGCGCGGGACCTCGGACGGTACGGCGTGACCTGCAACGCGGTCTCGCCGCTCGCACGCACGCGATCGTTCGGCGGCTACTCAGAGGAACTCCGCAAGCCGGCGGGGGTCCTCTCGGCCGAGGACATGGCCGGGATCGCGACGCCCTTCCCGACGATGCGCTGGGAGGGCGACCGGCACCCGGACGACCCGAGCGGCGTCGCGCCGCTGGTGGTCTACCTCCTCTCGGCGGGGGCGGGCGACGTGAACGGCCAGCTCCTCGGCATCCGAGGCGGCGAGGTCTACCTCTACACGTACCCGGAGATCGAGCGCCAGATCCTGACGTTCGAGCGCCGCTTCACGATGGACGAACTCGACGAGCAGATGCCGCGCACACTGGCCAACGGCGTATCGAACCCCCTGCGGGTCTAGGGCGCAGAAAACGGAGACGAAGATGGGCAACCGACTGGATGGGCGCGTCGCCGTCGTCACGGGCGCCGCGCGCGGTATCGGCAGGGGCGTGGCGCTCCAGCTCGCCGAGGAGGGCGCGACGGTCGTCGTCGCGGACTTCGGTGGCAACCTCGACGGCACCGGTGGCGACCTCGGCCCCGCGCAGGACGTGGTGAGGGAGATCGAGGCGATGGGCGGCCGCGCCATGGCGCACGGCTGCGATGTCTCGAAATTCGACCAGGTCGCTGACCTCGTCGAAAAGACGGTCGCGCAGTACGGCCGCCTGGACGCGATGCTGCACGTCGCGGGCATCCTCCGCGACCGCATGGTGTTCAACATGACCGAGGAGGAGTGGGACGCCGTGCTGGCGGTCCACCTGAAGGGCGCGTTCAACACCACGCGCCTGGCGCTGCCGCAGATGCTGAAGCAGGGCTACGGCCGCGTCCTCCTCTTCTCGTCCGGATCGGGCCTCGGCTCGACCGGGCAGGCGAACTACTCCGCCGCCAAGGAGGGGATGGTGGGCTTCGCGCGCGCCCTCGCCCGCGAGGTGGGCCCCTTCGGCGTCACCGTGAATGCGATCTACCCCGGTGGCAACACGCGCATGACGCAGTCCGTGCCCGCCGCGGCGCAGCAGATCCGCGCGGCGGCCGGCATCTCGCGCGCCGGGCGCGCCGCGGAGGTGCGGGCGACGCAGCCGGACGGCCCCACGCCGCGTGACCCGGAGAACAACGCGCCGACGGTCGCGTGGCTCTGTACCGAGGCCGGCGGCGCGATCAACGGCCAGGTCATCGGGACCAGCGGCTGGCAGGCCTCGCGCTACAGCCAGCGGCACGTCTCGCGCAGCATCCACCGCGCCCGCCACTGGACGGTGGAGGAACTGAGCCGGGCGATCCCGAACCAGCTGGTCAACGGCATCACGAACCCGGCACCGAACCAGCAGCCGAAGTCCGAGGAGTAGCCGTCCGCGTCACTCCGTTCGACAACCCCGCGCGGAGGAGTACCCTCCGCCGGGTTGTCTTCGGGCCCGCCGCCTGCTCGACCACGTTGGCGGCGATATGAAGCAGCGATCACCGTCCGGACGGACGTGCAGGAAGAGGAACGATGGCCGACTACAACAAGCCCATCCCGGTTCCCGACCCCTACGTGAACGGCCCCTACTGGGCCGGCGCGAAGGAAGGGAAGTTCATGCTGCCGCGGTGCACCACGTGTAACCACACGCACTTCTACCCGCGGCTTCTCTGCCCGATCTGTGGCGCCCGCACCATCGTGTGGGAAGAGGCCAGCGGCGAGGGGTACCTGCACACGTTCGCGGTGCAGCACCGCGCCTTCGGCGCTTGGGGCGAAGAGACCCCGTTCGTGACGGCGTTCATCGACCTCAAGGAGGGCGACCGCGTCTTCACGGTCCTGCGCGGCGTGGACCCGAACCAGCCGGAGGAGATCTTCAAGAAGATCGGTGCCCTCTGCAAGGTCGAGTTCGAGCAGGCCAACGACGAGGTCAGCATCCCCTACTGGCGCCTCGTCGGCTAACCGGCGGGTGAGAAGCGGAGATCGAACGAATGTCTAACCCTTCCAAGCGCGCGGCCATCGTCGCCGCCGCTGAGGCCGACAAGATCGGCTACCTGGAGACGCCGAAGACCGACTTCATGCTCGGCGTGGAGGCGATCTCGAACGTCTGCAGGGCCGCCGGCATCAGCCCCAAGGACATCGAGGGCATTGCCAACCCCGGCAACGCGAACGCGTACGCCGAGTACCTCGGCATCGTGCCGAAGTGGGTGGACACCACCGCCGTCGGCGGGTGCTCCTACCAGATCCACGCAGCGCACATGCTCGCCGCGATCAACGCGGGCATGTTCGACATCGGCGTGATCGTCCACGGCGAGGCCGGCTACTCGCGGCGCAACTACCCGCGTGGCGGCCAGCCGCAGCGCGGCGGCGACCCCCTGGGCCCAGACGCGCAGTTCATGACCCCGTACGGGATCGCCGGCGCGCCGTCGAATTACTCGCACGCCATGACGCGCCACATGTACCAGTACGGGACCACCAAGGAGGACTACGCGCAGATCGCGGTCAGCACGCGCCAGTGGGCCACGCTGAACCCGCGCGCGGTCATGCACTCCAAGGAGACACACCCGGCCGGCGGCCCGCTGACCGTGGACGACGTCCTGAACTCGCGCGTCATCTCCTGGCCGCTGAACCTGCTGGACGTCTGCCTCGTCACCGATCACGGTGGCGCGGTGATCATCGCGTCCGAGCGCGTCGCCAAGTCCTTCCCGACGCCGCCGGTCTGGATCGCCGGCGCCGGTGAGGCCATCGGCCACGCCACGATGCTCGAAATGCGCGACTTCACCAAGACCTCGGCCGCCCAGTCCTCCAAGCGGGCCTACGCTATGGCGAACATGGGCCCCGAGGACATGGAGATGGCGATGATCTACGACTCGTTCACGATCACCGTCGCCATCACCGCCGAGGTGCTTGGCCTGGCGAAGCCGGGCGAGGGCCACACGCTGTTCCAGAACGGGAAGGCGGCCCCCGGCGGTCAGTTCCCGATCAACACGAACGGCGGCGGCCTGTCGTTCAACCACTCCGGCATGTACGGCATGCAGCTGCTCGTCGAGTCCTACCGCCAGCTCTCCGGCACCGCCGAGGACGGCGTGAACGGCCTGCCGGGCAAGCAGACGAACGCGAAGAGCCTCGTCGTGAACGGCACGGGCGGCTCGCTGTCCGCGACCGGCACCCTGGTCCTCACCGCCGACAGCTAGTCGACGGAGCCGCCAGACGCACGGACGCCCGCCTCCTCGAGGCGGGCGTCTTCGTGTCACGAGCGCGCAAGGGCTAGTCGCGACCCTCCACCGAGACGATGTCGACCTCGTTTCCGGCGGCGTCGGCCAAGGTCCACCACGAGGGCGCGAACGTATCGCGGACCATGTGCCCACCTGTGGCGAGCGCACCTTCGGTCGCGACCGACCACCGGCTATCTGCGGGCGTTGTCCCACGAGGCGATGCGCTCGACGGTGACCACGGCGAAATTGCGGCCGCGGCGCGCCTCCGTGGGCAGCTCCGCCTCCGACACGCCCCGCTGGCGCGCCCCCTCCCGGGTCAGCTCGAGGCACCCTTCGGGGTCGTCGACGACGCGGGCGCGGCCCCGGATGACGACGCCCTTGAGGTCCGCCATGCTCGTGCCGGAGTCCCAGGTGAGGCAGACGCGCGGATCGCGGCGCACATTGGCCTCCCGCTGGCCACGCATGTTCAACACGATCTCCTCGCCCATCAGGAAGTAGCCGAGGGGCACCACGTGCGGGTAGCCATCCTTGCCGTTGGTGCCGAGGCGGACGTACCCCGCCCCGTCCTTCAGCCACTGGAACACCTCGTCGCGCGTCATCTCGGCCATGCGGCGGCCTCCTTGTCGACCCTCATCACGTTCGTGTACCTGTGCAGCCTAGTGTCCGTGCGCTAGAGTGCGGCCGCTTCGGGGAGGCTCCGTGAGACCTGCACCGTGTGTCAGATGGGCGTCGGCGGCGAAGATGTCGAGCGCGGCTCGATGATCGACAAGACCCTTGCGACCTTCGACGAAGCTGTCGCGGACATCACCGACGGTGTGTTCATCCACCTCGGCGGCTTCGCCTCGCCGTTCAACATGCCCTCCTACCTGATCGCAGCGCTCGCCCGGAACGGCGCACGCGACCTCACGATGACGACCACCGCGGCCGGGACCGGGCCCGAGAATGCCGAGAGTCTCGCCAGGGGGCTCGCGGATATCGTGACGTGGCCGAGCGACTACTGGGAGCCGGGCCTCCTCGCCCAGCGCGGGCAGGTCAAGAAGCTCATCACGTCGTTCCCGGTCGGCACCGGCAAGGTGGTCTGGCCGTTCGAGGAGCGTCTGAACGCCGGCGAAGCCGAGGTGGAGGTCACCGGCCAGGGCTCGCTCGCCGAGCGCATCCGTGCTGCCCGTGCGGGCATCGCGGCCTTCTACACTCCCGTCGGCCCCGGCACGGTGGTCGCCGACGGCAAGGAAATCCGAGACTTCGACGGCGTCCCCCACTTGCTCGAGCATGCGCTCCACGCCGACTTCGCGCTGATCCGTGCATGGAAGGCCGACCGGTACGGGAACCTCGTCTTCCGAGGGCCGAAGACGTTCAACCAGACCATGGCCGGGGCCGCGCGCGTCACGGTCGCCGAGGTCGACGAGGTCGTGCCGCTGGGCGACCTCGCGCCCGAGGCGATCCACACGCCCGGCATCTACGTGCAGCGGGTCGTCGTGCGGCCCTCGACGCCGCCGGCGTCGTGGCAGGAGCCCTGCTGATGCCCGCCTCGCTGCCCGCCGATCCAGCGCCCCGACTCGACCCAACCGTCATGGCGATGGTGGTCGTGCGTGAGTTCTTCGACGGCGCCGTCGTGAACCTCGGCATCGGCATCCCCATGCACTGCGCGGACGCGATACCCCCGGAGAAGGAGGTGATCCTTCACTCCGAGCACGGGTTGCTCGGCTTCGGCCAGATGGCACGCACGCGCGACCAGGTGGACCCCTACGTGTTCATCGTGGGGAACCGGCCGGTGCTCCCGAAGCCGGGGATGGTGTTCCTCAGCCACGACGAGTCGTTCTCGATCATCCGCGGCGGCCACATCGACATCACGGTGATGGGCGGCATGCAGGTGGATGCCGCGGGCAACCTCGCGAACGCCCACGCGCCCGGTAAGCCAGCCGCGAACCTCGGTGGCGCGCAGGACCTCGCGACGTGCGCGCGCCGCACGATCATCATGATGTTCCACACCGCCTCCGACGGCTCCGCCAAGGTCGTCGAGCGTTGCACGCTGCCGCTCACCGCGCCCCGCTGCGTCGATCGGATCGTCACCGATGTCGCCGTGATGGACCTCGTCGACGGCCGGATCATCCTGCGCGAGGTTGCGCCGGGCTGGACGCCGGACGCCGTCCAGGCCATCACCGAGGCGCGGCTCGTCGTCGCGGACGACGTGCGCGAGATCTCGCTCGCGTAGCGGCGCTCGCCGCCCCCTAGCGCTGGACGAGGACACCCTCCGCGCAGAGCCGCGCCACCTCGTCCGGCGGACACCCCAGCTCGACGAGGACCTCGGCGGAGTGCTCGCCGAGCGCGGGCGCCGCCCGCTGGACGGCCGTCGGCGTCTTCGACATGACGACGGCCGGGCCGACCACCTGCTGCGGGCCGGTGACCGTGTGCACCACGTCCCACATCATCCCGTCCGCCTGGACCTGCGGATCGTCGGCAAGCTCCTCGGGCTGGCGGACCGCCGAGACCGGCACGCCGGCCGCGTCGAGGTCGTGGACCCACTCCTCCACCGAGCGTTCCATGAATCGCTCTCGGAAGCGTTGCTTCCACTCGATCGCCCGCCGCTGGTTCTCCGGGTCCATCGCGTCGTACCCCGGGGTATCGCTGTCCTCGTCCGGGAACCCCAGCACCTCGCGCATCCGGTCGCGGTTGGTCTTGGTCAGCGCGCCGAGGACGACGGCGCCACCGCGGGCGCGATAGCCGCCGTAGTAGAGCCGGAACGCCAGGCGGGCGTTCTGTGCCGCGCGGCGAGCCTCCAGGAACTCCTGGTACGTCGCGCCGCCCTCGACGGCGGCCCGGGCACGCTCGAGCATGGGCTCACGCAGGACGGCGTCGGAGACCGGCTCGCGCATCACCGCGGCGGCCTGGAGGAACAGCGACGTCCGGAGGAGCGACGTGCTCAGGTACTGCCCCTCGCCGGTGAGGGCGCGGTGGTAGAGCGCCATCGCGACGCCCATCGCCGCGGCGAAGCCCGAGACGATGTCAGCGATCGGCACAGCGATGAGGTCGGGCGCGCCGTCCTCGTCGACCTTGGCATCGGTGACCATGAGGCCCGAGTAGGCCTGCGCGACCACGTCCGAGCCGGCCCGGAACACCTCCGGCCCCTGCTCCCCGAAGCCGGTGTTCTGCCAGTAGATGAGGTCCGGGCGCTGCGCTTTCAGCGACTCGTAGTCGATCCCCATCCGCTGAGCGACGCCGTACCGGTAGTTGATCAGGACGACGTCCACCTGCGGCATCAGCCGACGCAGGACCGCCTGGCCGCGCTCGTCGTGGAGGTCAATGACGAGCGACCGCTTCCCTCGGTTCAGCGCCTGGAAGCCCTTGCTCTCGGTCGGCACCACGGAGCCCGTGCGGCGCGTCTGCTCCCCGCCCGGCGGCTCCACCTTCACCACGTCCGCACCGAAGTCGGCGAGGTTCACGCCGGCGACGGGAGCCGCGACGATCTGCGAGAACTCCAGGACTCGGATTCCTGACAGCACACCTGCGGGCACGGCACACCTCCTGGGCTGGCGGCTGGATCGGTATGACGTACGTGATTGGCGGGAAGCGTACACGCTCGGGAACCGGCCGTGGAGGAGAAGCGTTGATAGTCCGTCTGAAAACTTTTCCGGAAATCGCTTCGTCAGGTGTTGAAGTGATCGTGCCTATTGGCGCATTCTGGCGTGGGCGGGCAGGAGACGGCTCGAAGGGGTTCTCGTGACCCAATCCGGGGGTCGGACGGCGCTGCCCTACGTGGCAGCGATCGATGGTCTACGTGCGCTCGCCGTCCTCGCCGTGGTCGCTTATCACGCGTCCGTGGCCGGGGTCTCGGGTGGCTTCTTCGGCGTGGACGTTTTCTTCGTCATCTCGGGCTACCTCGTCACGGTCCTCTTCCTCGAGCGCGCGCGCCGGCGCGTCGGCGGCGTCCCCATCCCGGACGGCGACGAGACCCGCGAGTTCTGGCATCGCCGCGCTCGCCGCCTCGTCCCTGCGGCGGTGGCCACCGCTGCCCTCACCTGGCTCGTCTACGCCGCGCTCGGTGTGCGCAGCCTGAGTGACCTGAGCGCCGAGGCCCTCGCCGCGCTGGGGTACGTCAGCAACTGGTTCTTCCTGGTGCGCGACCAGTCCTACTTCGAGACCATCACATCGCCCTCTCCGTTCCTCCACTTCTGGTCGCTCGCCGTCGAGGCCCAGTTCTACCTCGTGTGGCCGGTGCTCCTGATCGGGGCGCTGAAGTTCGGCGGACGTCTCGCCGCGTTCGCCCTCGCCGTCTCGCTCGCGGCCATCAGCACCCTCGTGGTGGCCGGCCTCTACAGCCCGGACGCGGACCCGTCACGGGCCTACTACGGCACCGACGCACGCGTCGCCGGGCTCCTGCTGGGTGCCGCCCTCGCGATCGTCCTCCGGCCGGGGCTCGCCGCCCGCATGCCGCGCCTGCCCGTCGAGCTCATCGGCTGGGGAGGGATCGCGGCCCTCGTGTACCTGACGACGCAGACCAGCGAGTTCGACCCGTTCATCTACCGCGGTGGCTTCTTCCTCGCCTCCACCGCCACGGTCCTCGTCATGCTCGGCGCCCTCCACGGCCGCAACACGGTCGCCTGGACCCTGTCACGCCCGGCGCTGCGCTGGCTCGGAGAGCGCTCGTACTCGATCTACCTGTGGCACTGGCCGGTCTTCGTCCTGAGCCAGCCCCAGCTCAGCTCTGACCTCCAGTCGTACTCGCTGCTCGCGGCCCGCCTCGGGGCCACGCTCATCCTCTCCGAGCTCTCCTACCGCCTCGTGGAGAACAGCCTCCGAGGGCGTTCCGGTTGGCGCCTGCCGAACTTCGACCTCGGTGCGGGCCCGTACCTCGATCGCCCCTGGGCACGGCCGGCGGGCGTGGTCGCCGTGGGGCTGATTGCCATCGCCGCCTCTGGCGGGCTGCCGCTCCGCATCGGCCTGGCCGGCGACCTCGCGGCGATCGAGCAGCAGGTCACCTCGGCCTCCGACGCACGCGTCGTGAGCACGATCATCCACACCCCGGCCCCGACCTCGACGCCCACGATGACCTCGACGGTGCCACCTGCGGCCACGTCGACCCCCGGCGTCGAGGCGACGTCATCGCCCGCGGCGGACCCCACCTCCGGGCCGCTCGCGGCCGCCCCGACCCCCGGACAGCTGCCGGCGGACACGCCGCCGGGCGAGGTCGCGCCCGAACCCACGCCCGATGGCGCCCCCTCCTCGGCGGCGTCTTCGTCGTCTGGCGACGTGACCGGGGGCGTGACGGCGACCACGCCGAACACGACGCCCGACGCCGAGATGCTCGGCGCGTCCGTCACGGTCATCGGCGATTCCGTGGCCCTCGGCGCGCTGTCGTCGCTCCAGGCTGCGCTCCCCGGCGCCGTCATCGACGCGGAGGTGGGCCGCCAGTTCTGGACGGCGACCGAGGTGGTCGCGTCCCTGGAGGCGCAGGGCGCGCTCGGCGACGTCGTCGTGGTGAGCCTCGGCGCGAACGGCACGTTCACCTCGAGCCAGTTCGAGCAGCTCATGGCCGCGCTGGGCGACCGCACCATGCTGTTCGTGAACGTCACCGTCCCGCGACGCTGGGAGGCGGAGGTGAACACCGCCCTGGTGGAACAGTCCGGGATCTACGGCTTCGGCATCGTCGACTGGCACACCGAGAGCTCAGGTGTCGCCGACTACTTCGGCGCGGACGGCGTCCACCTCACCGCGACGGGCGGCGCCGCGTACGCCGCCCTCATCGCACAGGCCGTCCGGTCCGCCATCGCCGCCGGCGCGTAGCGCGTCACCCCGCACCGGACTGGACGAGGCGCGAGGTCGCCCTCAGCGCACGCGCGCCACGGCGGAAGCCCGCCCCGACGGGGCGAGCAGCGCCAGCGCCACCCACACGAGGGCGATCCACAGTGCCTGCGCGAGGAACAGGTGCACCAGGCCCGTCACGGTCGGGGTCAGCAGCGCCACGTGGATGAAGCCGAGGGACGCCTGCACGGCGATCCCGAACAGGAGCACCCGCGCGGCCCACATGTGCCCGCGATCCTCGATCTCGTCCAGGTGCTTCCACGTGAACCACGCGATCAGCGAGCCGCCGAGGATGGCGACGACGGGATGGAGGATGCGGATTCGGACGATCAGCTCGGACTCGCTGTCGAAGTCCTGCCGGATGCCCTCGGCCAGCGTCTCGGAGGCGAAGATGGTGTCCGCGAGGGAGGTAGTCGCCCCGGTCGCCGCCACCAGCAGCAGGGCGAACGAGAGCCCGAGGAGCGCACGGGTCCGGCGCGGGATGGTGGAGAAGACCGGCCGCGCGTAGCCCTCGATGACCCACACGGTGTACGTGATCGCCGCGGTGAGCAGGAACGTGTTGACGAGGTGGAGCGGCACGGAGACCTGGCGCGCCGTCGACCGGTCCTGCGCGACCCAGCCGTAGAACACGATGACCGCGCCGATGAGCGCCTCGAAGGTCATCAAGCCGACGCTCCAGAGCGCCGCCTTCCGCGCCGGGTGTCCGGACGCGAACGTTCGGAGCGCCATCACGGCGAGCACGATGACGGCGATCAGGCTGAAACCGGACACGGCGCGGTGCGAGAACTCGATGAGCTGCGCGCGCTCGCCGGTACCGGGCAGGACCAGCGTGCCCTCGCAGGTCGGCCAGTGAGGGCCGCAGCCGTCCCCGGAGTGGGTGGCGCGGACCACCGCACCCATCACGATCGTCGCCACGGTGAGGCCGAGCGTCAGCCAGGCGACCCACCGGATGCGCGATTCCGCGCTTGACCGAGCCGGGGCGATGGCGACGGTTCGAGAAGCCATACGCTGAGGTTCCTCTCGTCCGGGCTCACCCGCCAGCGGTCGAGGCGGACGAACGTCCCGAATCTGACGGGCCCTGCCCAACCGCCCGTGCTCAACCCATCTTCACCCCCGCTGCAGGCTGCGGCAAAGGGGGTCAGGTCGCGGGCGTCAGCGCTATCGCGACCGGGAACGCCGACGCCCGCCACAGATCGAGGTTGTAGTCGGCCCGCTCGTACTTCGGCACGAGGAGCTCCCGGGCGCGCTCGTGCTCCTCGCTGTCGAACGGGACGGTGCGCGCGATCCCCGTGAACTGCTCGCCGCCGATGCGGACGCGGACCGACGGGTCGGCCTGCAGGTTCTTCACCCAGTCGGCGTGTCCGGCCGTCGCACGGTTGCCGGAGCCGTTCATCAGGTAGATCGTGTCGCCGTCCGCGCCGAACCAGATCTCGATCTCATGCGGCCGCCCGGTATGGCGCCCGACGGTGGTGAGGTAGCAGTACGGTTCGCCGCCCCAGCGTTCCTCGACGGTGCTCATCCCACCCCCCCGTTCCGACGGCGCTCCCATGCCGAGGATACCGCCAAGGCCGGCGGCCCCTGGCTCGGTAGTGGGTCAGTACTGACCCACTACCCCTGGCTCTCGACGGCGCAGTGGCCTATCGCGCATTGGCCGGAGGACCACCGCCAGTGCTCTACTCGGAGCATGGAGCAGCGCGCCGGCACCGAACAGAGCGCTCACAGCCTGAGGAGCCGGCCGAGGCGCCTGCGCGCCGGCCCGTTCCCGTGGTGGATGCGCGGCGGCCACCTCGAGACCATCCTCGCCTCCGCCCTCCCCCTGCCGCTCCCTCCGCTGCGGTCCGAGCGCCGCGTCGTGGACGTCGAGCCGGGCACCAGCGTCGAGACCTTCTGGTCGACGCCGGCGGCGCCCCGCGCCGGGTCGCTGCTGATCGTCCATGGCCTCGGTGGTTCCGCCGAGCGACCGCACGTGCGGGCGCTGGCGGACGAGGCGCTCCGGCGCGGCTGGCACGCGGTCCGGGTGAACCTCCGCGACCACGGCGGCAGCGAGGCCCTCTCCTCCACGCTCTTCAGCGCCGTCCAGAGCGACGACCTGGGCGCGGTGCTGGCCGCGATGGAGGCGGGGGCGTTGCCGAGACCCTACGTCATCGCCGGCGGATCGCTCGGCGCGAACATGGCCCTCCGCTACGCGGCGCTGGCGGGTGACGCGAGCCGCGCGGACGCGGTGTTCGCGATGAACCCCGCGCTGGACTTCTTCGTCATCGAGCGGGAGATCCATCGCGCGAGCAACCTCGTCTACCGGATCAACTTCGTGGCCGGCCTGTGCCGGATGCTGAACGCCGTCCGCGCGCTCCGACCGGTCCCGGGGCCGCCCGCGGACCTGCGTTATGTCCGATCGATTCGCGACTTCGACGGCTACTTCACCGCCCCGTCGGCAGGCTTCGCGAGCGTCGACGCCTACTACGAGGCCGCCGGTGCCGGCTCGACGATCGATGGGCTCCGCGTCCCGGCGTTCCTGCTCACGGCGCAGGACGACCCGTTCATCCCCGCCGCGCTCGTCGCGAAGCACCACGGCTCGGCCGATGGACGCGTCGAGGTCGCCGTCGCCGACCGGGGCGGCCACGTCGGCTACCGCGTGCGTGGCGAGGATGGCCGGCCGCGATTCTGGGCGGCGAAGCCGGCCCTTGACTGGGCCGAAGCGACGTTCTCGCTCCCCGGCTGAGCGCCAGGAGCCACTCCGCGCTCCTCGCCCCGGAGGGGCACCCTTCCCGCGCGACGGAGGAGGAGACGATGGACGCGCAGTGGGAGTCGGTGGTCGGCGTCGCGGCAGTCCCGGCGGCGCTGCCCGTGCTCGTGGAGCACGTGAAGCGAGCGGTCCTCGCGGACGGACGGTCGGTGTGGCCGCTGGTCACGGACCTCGCCGCGGTCGCCTGGGTGTTCGGACTGTGGGCTGCGGGGCTCCTCGGCAGCGACGAGCTGCGGCCGGCGCCCCCGACGGTGGTGCTGCTCGGCCTCGTCACGGGGGTCACGGCGTCCCTCGGCTACGACGGCTGGCGGAGGTTGCGCCAGCCGGACGTCCCGGGTGACGAGGGCCTGCCCGCAGGCGGCTGACCGCCGCTCGCTCTACCCTCGGGCAGCCCGAGGGGAGCGGATATGCGGCAGCGCCAGACGAACGTCGTCAACGATCCTCGCGTCGAGGGACCGCGGGAGCACAACGAATCGGAACGGCGGTTCCTGCTCGGCCCGGCCAACCGCGGCTCCGAGTTCCTGCGGCTGCTGCGCATTGGCCGCGAGTTCTTTCGCGGCCTCCGCACGTTCCACTTCCTCGGGCCGTGCGTGACCGTCTTCGGCTCGGCCCGCGTACAGGAGGGCGACCCGGACTACGAGGCGGCCCGAGAGGTCGGCCGGCGGCTTGCGGAGGCCGGCTTCACCGTCATGACCGGCGGTGGGCCCGGAGTCATGGAGGCCGCCAACCGCGGCGCCCGTGAGGCGGGAGGGCGCTCCGTCGGCTGCAACATCGTCCTGCCCCACGAGCAGGCCGCGAACCCGTACCTGGACCGCTTCGTCACATTCCACTACTTCTTCGTCCGCAAGGTGATGCTGGTGAAGTACTCCTACGGCTTCATCGTGATGCCGGGTGGGTTCGGCACCCTCGACGAGGCGTTCGAGACGGCCACGCTCGTCCAGACGGGGAAGATCCGAGACTTCCCGATCGTGCTGATGAACGCCGCGTTCTGGGGGGACCTGATGGGCTTCTTCCGCTCGCGCCTCGTCGCCTCGGGGAAGATCGACGATCGCGACCTCCAGCACTTCACCGTCACGGACTCGCCCGAGGAGGCCGTCGAGGTGATGGTCCGCGCCGCCATCGACCGCTTCGGGCTGACGCCGTCCTCGACCCCGCCACCGCGCCGGCACTGGTGGCTGTTCGAGTAGCCTCGAGGAATGACGCGAGGCATCACACGAGGCGCCACGCGAGGCATCAGCCGGTGCCGGGCCGTTCTACTCATCGCGATCGCCACCCTGGCGGCGCTCACCCTGGCAGGGTGCGACGGCAACAGCGAGGCGAGCGGACCGACGGAGCCTGCCGTCCGGTCGGTCACGACGGATCCTGCCGGTGCACTCCCCGCGACACCCGGCAGGGCGGCGGTCGCCCTCGACATCCGCGACCCGGACGAGGCCGAGGACCTCGGACGGCGGCTCGTGGCCGCCGGGTTCGCCCTCGACGCCGGCGCGCCGAACCGCGTGCGCGACGCCCCCGCCGAGACCGACGATCAGGCCCGCGAGTTCCGGCTCGCCTCGTACGCATACGTCGTCCACCCGCGCGCTCCGCTGCTCGACCTCACCCCGCAGGCGGCCGCGTCGGTCGTGGCGCTCGAGGCAGGCGCGGGGCTCGGCGGGCCGCTCATCGTCGTGCGCGACGATCCCGCGCGGTTCGACCAGGCCGCCCGCTCGACTGGCCGCCTGGTAGAGGTCGGAACACCGGATGCGGTGATCGAGGCCGTCCTCGCCGACCCCACCTCGATCGGTCGCATCCCTCTCGATGCGTTGGAGCCGCGCGTCCGCGCACTGACGATCGGCGGCGTCGACCCGTACTGGGCTCCGTCGGAGCGGGTGCCCGGCGTCTCACGCTGGGTGAGCGGCCCCGACACCGCGGCCGTCGCGGAGGCGCTCGGGTGGCCCGTCGAGACGGCCAGCGATCCGGCGCTCCTCCTCGCGACGGGCGAACTCATCCCCGCCCGCTGTGTCTCGGACCGCGTCGCCGGCGTCGAGGGCGGCTACGGCGCCACCTACGACGGCACGCGTGACCTCCTCCGCGCGGCCGACCTTGCGATCTCACACTGGGAGCCGGCCGTCGTCGAGGGCGCACCGACGCCCTGCACGCCGACGTTCAACCTCTCCACCAGCCCCGAGGCGGCCCGGGCAGCGGCCGAGGCCGGCGTCGACGTGGCCCTCGCCGTCGGAAACCACATGGGCGACTGCTGGCCGGGCTGCGGCTACGAGGCGGCCGTCCTCGAGACGGTGGGGCACATCCGGGAGGCCGGGATCGAGGTCGCCGGCGCGGGGGCGGACCTCGATGAGGCGCGCGCGCCGGTCGTCCGCGAGGCCGGCGGCGTCACGTTCGCGATCCTGGCGTACGACGACATCGCGTTTCAGCACTACGGCGCCACCGAGGGCACCGCCGGAACGGCACACGCGGAGCTGGCGGACCTGGCCGCCGACGTCCGCGCGGCGGCCGCGCGGGCCGACCACGTGGTCGTGGGCTTCTCCTGGGGTATCGAATACACGGCCGAGCCAACGGCGCGCCAGCGCGACCTGGCTCACGCGGCGATCGATGCCGGCGCGAGCCTTGTCGTGGGCAACCACCCCCACTGGGTACAGGCGACCGAGTGGTACGGGGACGGCTTCATCGCCTACGGACTCGGCAACTTCGTGTTTGACCAGGACTGGTCGGTAGAGACGACGCAGGGCGCGATCCTCGAGGCGGGCTTCACCCGCGACCGCCTCCTCGGCGTCCGGCTCCGCCCGACCGCCGTCCGCCAGCAGTACGCCGTCGAGCTGCTCGACCCCGCCGGCGCCGAGGGGTCCTCGATCCTCCACCGCATCTGGGACGCCTCCGACGCGATCGCGGCCGGCGCGGCCGACTAGGGCCGGGGCTGCTCACCACGAGGCCCCTCCTCGTGGTGGCTGTGACCGCCCTCACCGCCCGGGTCGCCCTCGTCGGTCACGAGGCTGGAGCCGACGAGGAACGCGGCGAGCCCGGTCGTGATCGGGACGGCCGCGACGATCCCGATGCTGCCGACCAGCGTCCGGACCACCTCGGTGGCGAGCTGCTCGTACGAGACCAGCCGCCCCAGCGGCTGGCCCTGGCCGGCCAGGATCATCAGCAGCGGCAGCGAGGCTCCGGCATAGGCCAGCACCAGCGTGTTCGTCGTCGAGGCGATGTGGTCGCGGCCGACGTTCATCGCGCGGGCGAAGAGCTGGCGGGGCCCCAGCGAGCGGTTCGCGCGGTGGATCTCCATGACGGTCGACGCCTGCGTCGTCGTCACGTCATCGAGCACGCCGAGGGCGCCGATGATGATCCCGCCGAGGAGCAGGCCGCGGGCACTCACGCCCTGGACGAGGGCCTGTAGCGTCGCGCCGTCCTCGTCGCCGAGTCCGGTGAGCTGGCTGAAGCCGACCGCGAACACGGCGAGCGCGCCGGTCAATGCGAGCGCGATCGCGGTCCCGCCGAGGGCGATCCAGGTCTTCGTGCTCGGTCCGTGGCCGATCACGAGCGCCGCCGACATGATCACGAGCGCACCGAGGATCGACGCCAGCACGGGGTCCCAGCCGCCGTAGATGGCCGGGACGATGAACCGCACGATCACCAGGAACGAGATCGCGAGCGCCGCCAGCGAGAGCGCACCCTGCCGCCCTCCGATGAGCACGACGAGCAGCGCGAAGCCGAGCGAGAGCCCCCAGATCGAGGTGCGCCGGACGCGGTCCTGGACGAAGTACGTCGTCTGCCCGTTGAACTCGTTCGCGACGACGAGCACCTCGTCGCCGGCCGCCAGGGGGAAGGCGCCGGCCGATCCTTCCACGATGACGTGCTCCACCTGCGCGAGCGCGCCGTCGACCTCCACGGTCGCGACCTGGCGCCTGACGTCGCCCCGCTGCGACTGCTGGACCTCATCCTGGGTGACTTCGACGATGCGCCCCTCGCGGATCTCGCCGAGATTCACGGGCAGCCGGGGCACGTCGAGCGCGCCGGTGGCGGGCAGCAGCACGACGAACAGGACCACCATGAAGGTGACCACGACGTACGAGACGAGCCGAGTCGCGGACGGCATCACACGCTCCATCCTCCGCCGCCCGCCGCACGAGCGATAGAGCCCGCCATCGCAAGGGCGGGAGGGAGACGAAGAGGCCCGGGCGTCCCCGGGCCTCCTAGCGGTAGCCGCTGGTCGACGTACACATGAGCCGCTACCGGATCAGGTGGGCGTCGACTTGCCGCTTGAGGTCGCGCCGGTATTCGACGCGTACCTCGTCGATCGAGGGACGGCCGTTGCGGCCGTCGCGCACGATGCGGCTGTAGTAATCCCTCAGACGCACGATTCGCTCCTTCCACGCTGCGCGAGGGCCAACCCTCGCCCGGGTGCTTCGGTGCTCCTGCTTGTGATGGTTTGCACGCGCGTGCCTCTCCGACAACGCGGAGGGAGCACGAAAGTAAACGCCCGGCGTGGAATCTCACCGGGCGTCCTGTCACCGAGCGTTGTGGAGTACCGCTACGCGGGCATCTGCCCCCACAGGAAGACCCGCGGGAAGGGGTAGTAGTAGGGCGAGCGCTCCCCCACCTCGCCCACCAGCACCTCGGCGTAGTGCGCGAGGAACGGCGCATGAAGCGACTCCGGCAGGCGCGCGAGGTACGCGGTGAGGAGCGATCCCTTGACCCACTCGACGGCCGACCGCGTCTCCGGCAGGACGTGGTCGTAGACCTGCAGCCGCACGAGCTGCCGCTCGCAGCCGACGACGTCGTGGAGGAGCGTCGCGTAGAACTCGGGCCCCTGCACCGGGTCCTCGCGGAGCCAGCCTCCGAGGGCGCTCCGGTAGGGCTCCTCCGACGCCGCGACGGCGGCGAGGCGGTGAGACGGTGCGTTGCCGTTCGCGGGCATCTGCACGGCGAACTGGCCGCCGGGCTTCAGGAGCCGAGCGATCCTCGGGAACAGCGTCGTGTGGCCGAGGATCCATTGCAGCGCCGCGTTCGAGAAGACGAGGTCGAACTGGCCGGCAAAGGCGTCGGCCGCGTCGAGGATGTCCATCTGGCGGAAGGCGACCCCCCCGCTGGCGTGCGCCTCGGACTTCGCGAGCATCTCCGGGGACGAGTCGATGCCCAGCGTCTCCGCCGCGCCCAGCTCGCCGTGGAGCCAGGACGTCAGCCGCCCGTCGCCGCAGCCGAGGTCGATGACGCGCATCCCCGGGCGGCGCTCAACGAGCGCGGCGAGGTCGTAGAACGGCTGCTCCCGCTCCGCCTTGAAGCGGTCGTACTGGTTGGGGTTCCAGCCGCCCCTGCTGACCGCTTCCTCCGCCACGCCCGCCTCCCCATCCTGTCGCGACCGGCGAACCCTTGCCGTCACCTCGTCGCTGCCGGGCGGGAGCATACTCCTCGCACCGCCCGAGACGAGCGGGCGGCACGGCGAGGAGTACCATCCCGGCGACCCGCACGGCCCGCCGCCTCGATGCGCGGCGCACGCGAGGAGGAGCGATGTCCACAGCAGCCAACCACGCCCCGGTCACCGACGACCACGCCGCGCGCTGGGAGTGGATCCGGGCGGAGACGCCCGTGATGCAGCGGCTCACCTACCTGAACTGTGGGTTCTCCGGGCCGCTCTCGCGCGGGGTCGCGGAGGCGGTGGACCGCCGGGCGCGGCTGGAGCTGGAGGACGGCCCGACCACGCGCCATGTCATGGACGACAAGCAGGCAACGATGACGCGGCTGCGCGAGCTCGGCGCGCAGATGCTCGGTGCCTCGGCCGACGAGATCGCCATTACCGGCAACACGACGGAGGGCGTCAACATCGCCGTCAACGGCGTGGACCTGAAACCGGGCGACCGCGTCGTCACGACGTCGATCGAGCACGGCGGCGGCATGATCCCGGCGTACTGGGCGCGTGAGCGCCGCGGCGCCGACCTCGCGATCGTCCCCCTGCGCCACGACGACGGCCCCGGCGCGATGATCGAGAAGTTCGACCAGGCCCTGGGGGATCGCGCGGCGATGCTGATCGTCTCGGAGATCTCCTACTCCACCGGCCAGCTGCTCCCGATGCGCCAGGTGATCGAGATGGCCCACGACCGCGGCGCGACGGTCATCATCGACGGCGCTCAGACCGCGGGACACCTCCCCCTCGACCTCACCGCGCTCGGGGTGGACGCGTACGCCGTCCCCTCGCACAAGTGGCTCTGCGGCCCGGACGGACTCGGGCTCCTCTACGTCCGCAAGGAGCGCATCGCGGACATCGCGCCGGTGAAGGTGAGCGGGCGGCTCGCCGCGGAGTGGGACTTCGCGGGCAGCTTCGTGCCGAAGACGGCCGACGTCCAGAAGTACGAGGTCTCCACCATGTCCACGCCGGCGGCCGCCGGCATGGTCGTCGCCATCGAGCAATACCTCGGCCACGGCCCGCAGGCGGTGTGGGACCGCGTCCGTGCCCTCACCCGCTACGCCGAGGAGCGCTTCGAGCAGATCCCCGGCGTCGAGATCCGCTCCTCCCGGCACCCGGACCAGCGCACCGGCCTCTTCCTCTTCGCGGCCGATGGCCTGGAGGCGACGGAGCTCGCGCCCTGGCTCTGGCAGGAGGGCCGGGTGGTGTGCCGCTCGGTGAAGGAGGCCGGCGCCGTGCGGCTGTCGCTGCACGTCTACAACAACGAGGCCGACATCGAACACACCGCCGAGCTCGTGGAACGGGCGGTCAAGCAGGGCATTATGTCGTCCTCCGCGGGTGGTAGGCCCGAGGAGGGCTAGGGGCTACGATTCCCGCCCAACTCCATCAGCGCGGACGCGCGCGCCACCGACGATCACGCTCCCCTCGGGGCCGCCCTCGCGGCCACCGGGCGATCGGGAGCGGTCAGGGCGCAGCGCATGAGGAGCGGTCAGGCCGATGACACAGGATGCCGGTTCGAACGCAGCGCCCGCCAACGAAGGTGCCGGCGCCGAGGGCAAGCACCCGCTCGACGCCATCTTCCACCCGCGCGCCGTCGCGCTCGTCGGCGTGCCCTCGGGCGAATCGCAGGGGGCATCCCTCGGGTTCTTCACGTCGCTCCTCGAGCAGGGGTTCCACGAGCGATTCAACCACGGGCTGTACCCGATCAACCCGAAGGCCGACGAGATCCGGGGATTCAAGGCGTACCCGAGCCTGCTCGAGACGCCCGACCCGGTCGACCACGTCATCTCGCTGATCCCCGCCCGAGCTGTCCCGACCCTGGTCGAGCAGGCGATCCAGAAGAAGGTTCGCTCGATCCACTTCTTCACCGCCGGCTTCTCCGAGACGGGCGACGAGGAGATGGCGAACCTCGAGCGCACGATGGTCGAGAAGCTAAACGCCGCCGGGATCCGAGTCCTCGGGCCGAACTGCATGGGCCTCTATGTCCCCTACGAGGGACTCGCCTTCATGAACCAGTTCCCGCGCGAGTCCGGGAACGTCATGTTCGTCTCCCAGTCCGGAGCGAACGCCGGCGACGTCGTCCGCGGGCTGGGCAGCCGCGGCGTCCGCTTCTCGAAGGTGATCTCCTTCGGCAACGGCTCCGACCTGCGCGCGCACCACTTCTTCGACTACGCGATCAGCGACGACGAGACCGACCTGGTCACGTCCTACATCGAAGGCGTCCAGGACGGTCCGAAGTTCCTCGCGGCGCTGAAGGCGCTGGCGCGCGTCAAGCCGGTCATCCTGCTCAAGGGCGGCCTCACCGGGGCCGGGGCGCGCGCAGCCCACTCCCACACCGGCTCGCTCGCCGGCTCCACCCAGATCTTCGACGCCGTCTGCCGGCAGGTCGGCGCCTGGCGCGCGGAGACGATGGACGACCTCCATGACGTCTCCATCGCCGTCACGACCGGGCTGAAGCACGTCCGCGGCCGCGGCGTATGCCTCGTCGGCGGCGGCGGCGGCACGGCGGTCCTCGCGTCCGACGCGCTCGCCACGGCCGGCCTCGACGTTCCTCCGACCCCCGAGGCGACGCGCCGGGAGCTGGCCGAGTTCATCCCGGTCGCCGGTACGAGCATCAACAACCCGATCGACACGAACATGAGCGACGCCGAGACGACCGACCGGACCCTGCGGATCATGGCGCGCGCCGAGAACATCGACGTGATCGTGACGAACGCCTCGTTCGGCCGCGACGCCGACCGTCCGGACGTCGACGTGGAGAGGCTGAAGCGCCGCGGGACCGACCAGGCCGAGCGGCTTGCGAAGCTGCAGCAGGAGACGGGCGTGCCGATCGTGGTGCTGACCCGGGGCACGCCGCCGGCCGTGCTCGAGCACTTCCAGCACGAGGCGTACCGCTGCGGCCTCGCCGCCTACCCGACGATCCACCGGGCGGCCCGCGCCATCGCGGCGGTCCTCCAGTGGCGGGAGCGTCGCGAGGGGCTGCCCACGATCTTCTAGCGCCCGTCCGGGCTCCTTGGCGCCCTTCGGGCAGCTACCGCGAGCGTTCCGGCCGCCCGAACGAGCGATCCAGCGCCGCGCGGCTCAGGTGCAGCATCGTCGGCCGCCCGTGCGGGCAGGAATGCGGCGTCTCGCAGCCCTCGAGGGCCAGCAGCAGGCCGCGCTGCTGCTCCGCGTCCAGGCGGTCGCCGGCCATCACCGCCGCGCGGCAGGCGAGCGTCGCTGCCACTCGGTCCGGGCCGGTGAGCCGCTCCTCCGCCTCGAGGCGGTCCAGGTACTCGCGCAGCCCTCGCACCGGGTCGGCGCGATCGGGGCCGCGGAGGTCGGCGGGGACCGCCCGCACGATCACGGCCGCCCCGTCCGTCTCATCCAGCACCCAGCCGATGGCGTCGAGGGCGTCACCCTGCGACGCCGCAAGCGCCGCCTGCGCGGGCGTCAGCGCCGCGACGACGGCCTCCAGCAGCGGCTGCGACGCCCGCTCGCCGCGCCCCCGGCGCGCCAGCGCCGCCTCGTACAACACGCGCTCGTGCGCGGCGTGCTGGTCCACGAGGTACATCCCATCGGCTGCCTCGGCCACGATGTACGTGAGGTCCACCTGGCCCATCGGCCGGAGCGCCGGCAGACGCTCACGCAGGGCCGGCGCGTCCGCCCGGTCGTCGCCGTCCTCGAAGCGGACGAAGCCACGACCCTGCGCCCCCGCGACAACGTCGCGGCCACGCGAGGGCGACGCCCACGAGTCCGTCCCTTGCCCGGGCGTGGGCGGATCCCACACGAACGACGGGCCGCCAGGCTCCGGGGGCGCGCCGGGCTCCGGAGCCGCAGCCCCGCCCGGGGGCGTGCCAGCGGCGGGCAGGCGGTAGTCAGCGGCCGGCGTTGCGCCGATCGCGTCCCGCACAGCAGCGTGCACCGCCGCCCAGACGAACCGCTCGTGCCGGAAGCGCACCTCGGCCTTCGTCGGGTGCACGTTCACGTCGACCTGGTCCGGAGGCACGGTGATGCGCACGAGCGCGACCGGGTGCCGGCCGGCTGGCATCAGCCCCGCGTACGCCTGCTCGACCGCGTGGGCGAGCGCCCGCGACTGGATCGCGCGGCCGTTCGCGACGAGGTGCAGGTAGCCGCGGTTCGCCCGGTGCAGCGAGGGCGGCCCCGCGAGCACCGACACGGCCGCCGCGACGCCCTCGCCGTCCGTTCGGTCGGCATGCCCGGCGCGGAGCACGGACGCCACCTCGGCCCCGTGGACGGCGGCGACGGCGTCCCGGGGGTCTCCCGTCCCCGGCGACTGGAGGACCGTGCGGCCGTCCGAGGTGAGACGGAAGCCGACCTCCGGGTAGGCGAGCGCGTAGTCGGTCACCACCTGCGCCACCGCGCGCGCCTCGGCGCGGGGGGCGCGCAGGAAACGGCGCCGCGCCGGGAGCGCCGCGAAGAGGTCCCGCGCCTCGATCGCCGTGCCGGCGGCGCTGCCCGCCGAACCGTGATGCTGCACGCGGCCGTCGCGCACGCGCACCGTGGAGGCGGCGTCGTCAGCCGCCGGACGCGTCGTGAGGTCGACGTCGGCCGCAGCCGCGATCGCGGCAAGCGCCTCCCCACGGAAGCCGAGCGTCCGCACCGCGTAGAGATCGTGCTCGGAGCGCAGCTTCGAGGTCGCGTGCCGTTCGAAGGCATCGACGACCTGGTCGGGGGGGATGCCGCAGCCGTCGTCGAGCACTCGGATCCGGTCGATACCGCCGGCGTCGACTTCCACCTCGATCCGCCCGGCCCCGGCGTCCAGCGCGTTCTCGATCAGCTCCTTCACCACGCTCGCCGGGCGCTCGATCACCTCTCCGGCGGCGATGCGGGCGGCCACCTCCGGCGGCAGCAGCTGGATGCGGGGGCGCGCGCTCACCATCGTTCGCGTCCCCGCGCACCGCCGCCGAGCCACGTCGCTCGCTTGCTGGGCGATCCAGCGCTGGCTACGCTCGCTGCGTGGTCGGCCGGGTCTAGCTCCACGCAAGGATGGGACGTCTGAACGCACCTCGAGGCCTTGCCGGCCGCGGCGTCCTGTTGCTGGCGCTGGTCGCCACGGCCCCCTGGCTCCCGTGGTCCGACGGTCTGGCGGTCCGCCCGGCGGTGGCCCTTGGCGACACCGCGCCCGACAGCGACTACCTCTACGTCCAGCCGGCTGACGGCATCTCGACGCCCTCGCTGCGCGACGCGCTGCAAGATCTCGGGTTCGACGTCGACCGCGGCTCGACCACAGAGGGCGCCCGCGTGCGTGTGGGCGCGGCGGACGCACGCGCCCTCGCCGGCCGCCTCGCCGGCACCCGCCTCGCCCGCAGCGTCGAAGGCGACGCGGTCGTCCGCGCCAGCCAGGCCGGCGCCAGTGAGGTCGACGCCGCGCCGTCGACGCCCGACAACCCGCTGTATTACCTCCAGCAGGACTACCTCGCGGCGATCGGCGCACCGGACGCCTGGGCGCTGCAGCACAGCGGGGACGGCGAGGGCGTCCTCATCGCCATCGTGGACAGCGGCATCGACTACAACCACCCGGAGCTGATCCCGCAGCTCGCGATCAACTTCGACGACGAGTTCTTCGACGGGCGCGACAACGACGGGAGTGGCTGCCCGGACGACATCGTCGGCTGCAACTTCGTCAGCCTGAGCACCGCCGACCCCTCGTGCGGCTACACCGCCGCCCCGCCGAACTGGCGCACGCTGGACGACGAGGGACACGGCACGTTCGTCGCCGGCGTCGCCGCCGCCAGCGGCGACAACGCGGTGGGCATCACGGGCGTCGCGCCGCGCGCCGGCCTGCTGCCGGTCAAGGTGCTCGACTGCACCGCCACCGGCCGCATCTCGGACGCCGCCGCCGGCATCCGCTACGCGGCGGACCGGGGCGCCGACGTCATCAACATCTCGTTCGGCACCCCGAACGACTCCCCGGCGCTCCGCGAGGCCGTCGAGTACGCGCAGGCGCGCGGCGCCGTCGTCGTCGCGTCCGCCGGGAACGACGGCAGCCGGGGGATCACCTATCCGGCGGCCTATCCCGGCGTCATCTCCGTCGCGGCGAGCGGTGTCGCCCCCGCCTCCGGCGGACCGGTCGAGTACCGCCGGGCGGCGTCCTTCGCCCGCTTCGGCCCCGGCATCGACTACCTCGCGCCGGGCGTCGACCTGGTGAGCACGATCCCGGAGCAGGTCTGCGGGACGAACCGCTGGGAGTGCGTCCTTCCCGGCTACGCCCGGGGCACCGGGTCTTCGTTCGCCACGCCGGTCGTCGCCGGGGCCGTCGCCGTGATGCTCTCGACGTACCCGCACCAGAGCCACGACTTCGCGCTCGGCCTGCTGCGGCTCACGCGGCGAGACCGGCTCCCCGACCAGCTGAGCCACCTCATCGACCTCGGCGCCGCAGCCACGCGGGAGGTCTTCAGCACCGGCGCGCCCGGCACCTCGCGCTCCGGCGAGGGCGAGCCGCCCGGCCCGGCCGAACCCTAGCAGCGCGCTCCCGGCGGCCACCGGCGCCTGCGGCCGCACCCTAGCCCTCGATCGCCAGGCGGCGGCGCGCCTGCGCGCGGAGGTCGTAGAGCGTCTGCAGCGCCTCCAGCGGCGACAGCGCGTCAGGGTCGAGCTCTGCCAGTGCCCGGAGGACGGCCTCGTCCCCCGCAGCGAGGAGCGACATCTGCGCGTCGGGTTCGCGCCCTCCGCCCGCGAGGCGCGCCGCCGCGGCGCCGGCCTCGAGTTCGGCGAGCAGCTCACGGGCGCGCGACACCACCGCGCGGGGCAGCCCGGCGAGCGCGGCGACGTGGACGCCGTACGAGCGGTCCGTCCCGCCGTCGACGATGCGGTGGAGGAAGACCACCTCGCCGCGTTCCTCGCGCACCGCCACAGAGCGGTTCGCGATCCGCGGCAGGCGCGAGGCCAGCTCGGTGAGCTCGTGGTAGTGCGTCGCGAAGAGCGTCCGCGGTGTCCCGCCCGGCCGGTGGTGCAGATACTCGATCACCGCCCGCGCGATCGCCAGGCCGTCGTACGTCGAGGTGCCGCGGCCCACCTCGTCGAGGATCACGAGCGAACGCTCCGTCGCGTTATGCAGGATCGTCGCCGTCTCGAGCATCTCGACCATGAACGTGGACTGTCCCGCGACGATGTCGTCCTGCGCGCCGACGCGGCTGAAGATGCGGTCCGCCATCGCGATCCGCGCCCGGGCAGCCGGGACGTACGAACCGCACTGCGCCAGCAGCACGATGAGCGCCGTCTGCCGCAGGTACGTCGACTTGCCGGCCATGTTCGGCCCGGTGAGCACCACGAGGTCGGCGTGTCCCGGGCCGCCGGCGTCCCCGTCCGCTTGTCCGCCTGCGCCGCTCCCGGCCGCACCCAGGAAGGTGTCGTTCGCGACGAAGTCGCCGCGGCGGAGCTGGCGCTCCACCACCGGGTGGCGCCCACCCTCGATCTCGATCGGCCCGCCCTCGTGCAGCTCGGGGCGGACGTACGCGTGGTCGACGGCGACGACGGCAAGCGCCGCGGCGACGTCGAGCCGTGCGACGGCCTCGGCGGCGCGCTCGATCGCCGTGCCGGCGGCGACCACCTGGCCGCAGAGTCGTTCGACGACGCCCCGCTCGGCCTCGGCGAGCGCGTCTTTCGCCCCCAGGATCTCCGCCTCGAGGTCGGCGAGCGGCCCGTACCGGAACCGCTGCGCATTCGCGAGCGTCTGCCGCGGCTCGTACTCGGGAGGCGCCTTGTCGGCCTGTCCGCGCGGGCACTCGAGGTAGTACCCGAAGACGCGGTTGTAGCCGACCTTCAGCGTGCCGATGCTGGTGCGTTCCCGCTCGGCGCGTTCGAGGTCAGCGAGGGCGCCGCGCGCGTTGGTGGCGAGCCCCCGCAGACGGTCGACCTCGGCGTCGAACCCGGCCCGCACCGTCGGCGTCTCGCCGATCTCGGCCGGCGCGTCGTCGTCGAGGGCGGCGGCGACGGCGGCCGCGATCTCGTCGGCGCCCGCGAGCCCCGTCGTCGCCCGGCGGGCCGCCTCTCCGGCGCGGGTGGCGGCCTCGCGCACCTCCGGCAGGCGCTCCAGCCCGCGCCGCAGCTGCACCAGGTGCCGCGCGTGGGCCGTCCCGGCGCGCACCCGCCCGAGCAGTCGCTCGAGGTCGGCCATGTTGCGGAGGGCGCTCCGCACCGCCTCGCGGGGGAACGTCGCCTCGACGAACGCCGCGACCTCGTCGAGGCGCGCGTCCGCGTCGGCGGCGCGGCGAAGCGGGCGCCCCAGGCGCAGGCGGAGCAGCCGCGCCCCCATCGGCGTGAGCGTGCGGTCGAGCGTCTCCACCAGCGAACCCGTCCCGCCGCGGCCGCCATCGAACAGCTCGAGGTTCCGCCGTGTCTGCGGGTCGAGGTAGACCACCTCGCTCCCGCGCACCGCGCGCGGAGCGCGCAGGTGCGCGAGCGCCTGCGGCCACATCTCCTCCAGGTACCCGATCAGCGCGCCGGCGGCGCCGACCGCGGCGTCCAGCCCCTCCAGCCCGAAGCCGTCGAGGCTCGCGACCTGCAGGCGCGCGCAGAGCGCTGAGCGGCCGCGGTCGGGGCGGAACAGCCGCGGTGGCCGCAGCGTGCGCATCGTGTCGGCGAGCGAGGGCGGAAGCGCGGGCAGGTGGACGCCCTCGGGAAGGATCGCCTCGCGGGGGCGGATGCGCGCCCACTCCCCGGCGAAGGCGTCGGCGTCGACCACCTGCAGCTCGAGCTCGCCCGTGGTGACGTCGCACGCCGCCATCGCCCAGCGCCGCTCCGGCGCGGCGCAGACGGCGAGCAGCCAGTTGTGCCCCCGGTCCGCCAGCAACTCGCCACGGTCGACCGTGCCGGGGGTGACGACGCGCGTCACGCGCCGGGCGACGAGGCCGGGCTCGCCGCCCTTCGAGGGCGGCAGGCTCACCTGCTCACCGATCGCCACCCGGTACCCCGCGGCCACGAGCTGGTCGAGGTAGCGGTCGAGCTGGTGGTAGGGGATGCCGGCGAGCGGGACGCGCCCGTCCTCTCGGCCCATCGGCCGCGAGGTCAGCGCGATGCCGAGGACGCGCGCGGCGACCTCGGCGTCCTCGTCGAACGTCTCGTAGAAGTCGCCCATCCGGAAGAGCAGGAGCGCGTCCGGGTGCTGGGCCTTCAGGTCCAGGAACTGCTGTCGGGCCGGGGTCGCCACTAGTCCAATTGCCGGGCCGTCAGCGGACTGACCGCCCTCTCGCGGGGAGACGCGGAGTGGATGCACCCGCCGGGCTCGACGGGCGTCGGCTGTGGACAAGTCTACGGGCGCCCATCCTCCCTCTCAAGGCGCGTCCGGCGTATCCCTCCCACCCATGGACACCAGCATGCAGCACTACCTCGTGCTCGTGACGACGAGTACATCCGTGAGCGGCGGTGAGGGCGAACGCAGGGGGCGGCGCGGAGGCAGCACCTCGAGCCGGGTGACGGGACGAGGACAGCCCGCATCGGGGTTGCGGCCGAGGCGCAGACTGGAGGCTGCAGAGCAAGAGGATCGGGTTGCTGAGGGGGGAGGACGCCGCCGTTGAAGCACGAAGATTCACCGGCATCACGGTCGCCCCGGGTCGCGAGCCGATAGCACCGCGACTCCCCGAGCGACAGCGGCCGTCTCTCCGCCGGGAATACGCGCTGGTTCCGGCGTACCTGAGAAGAGTGCCCGCCGACCGCATTCCGGCCGCTGAAGTCAGAGCCCGCCGTCATCACGGTGGCAAGGGTGACTGAGGACGCGCCCGGGACGACTACGCCCCCTGGCTTCCTGCCAGGGGGCGTCTTGTTCTGCGGCGATGCGCGCCGCCGAGCGCCAGCGTCAGTTGTGCCCGCGCCGGGTGCGCCCCCCGCGCATCTTCCGCTTCTCCGGGCGCCGCGACTGCTGCGAGATTGAGCGCAGCGACTCGGGCATCCCGTCGCCGACCTGTTCGCGGCGCAGCTCCACGACCTGGTCGCGCAGCAGCGCCGCCCGCTCGAAGTCAAGCTCCTTCGCCGCGGTCTTCATCTGCCGCTCGAGCTCGACGATCATGCGGGCGAGCTCCTCCTTCGGCAGGTCATTCACCGAGACCGAGTACTCGGACGGCTCCTCCGCGACCTGCCGCAGGCGGTCACCAATGTCGCGGATCGTCTTCTTGATTCCTTCGGGCGTGATCCCGTGCTCGACGTTGTACGCCCCCTGGATCTCCCGACGCCGGTTGGTCTCATCGAGGGCGTAGCGCATCGAGTCGGTGATGCGGTCGGCGTACATGATCACGCGGCCCTCGGGGTGTCGCGCGGCGCGGCCGATCGTCTGGACCAGCGACCCGCCGGACCGCAGGTACCCCTCCTTGTCCGCGTCGAGGATGCAGACGAGCGACACCTCCGGCAGATCCAGCCCCTCGCGCAGCAGGTTGATGCCCACGACCACGTCGTACACCCCGAGCCGCAGGTCGCGCAGGATGTCGATGCGTTCGAGGGTGTCGATCTCGGAGTGCAGGTACATGGACTTCACGCCCATCTCCTGCAGGTAGTCGTTCAGGTCCTCGGCCATCTTCTTCGTGAGCGTGGTGACGAGGACGCGCTCGTTCCGCTCGACGCGGTCGCGCACCTCGGACAGCAGGTCGTCGATCTGCCCCTTCGTCGGGCGCACGTCGACCTCCGGGTCGAGGATGCCGGTGGGACGGATGATCTGCTGCACCGTCTGCGAGGAGACTTCCGCCTCGTACGGCCCGGGGGTCGCCGACACGAAGACCACCTGGTTGATGTGGCCCTCGAACTCCTGGAAGTTCAGGGGACGGTTGTCCATCGCGCTCGGCAGGCGGAAGCCGTACTCGACGAGCGTGCGCTTCCGCGCCGTGTCGCCCTCGTACATGCCGCGGACCTGGGGGATCGCGATGTGCGACTCGTCGACGAACAGCAGCCAGTCGTCGGGGAAGTAGTCGAGCAGGGTCCACGGAGTCGAGCCCGGCGCGCGGCCGGCGAGGTGGCGCGAGTAGTTCTCGATGCCGGAGCAGTAGCCGACCTCACGCAGCGTCTCGAGGTCGTACTTCGTGCGTTCCTCGAGCCGCGCGGCCTCGAGGATTCGGCCCTCGCGGCGCAGGATCGTCAGCTGCTCCGCCAGCTCCGTCTCGATCGACTCGATCGCCTGGACCATGCGTTCCTCGGACGTCACGAAGTGCTTGGCCGGGTAGATCGCGGTCTGCTCGGCTTCGCTCAGCACCTCGCCGGTCAACGGGTCGAGCGTCTGGATCCGCTCCACCTCGTCGCCGAAGAAGTCGATCCGCACCGCCAGGTCCTCGTACGCCGGGAACACCGTGAGCGAATCGCCACGGACACGGAAGGTGCCGCGGATCAGGTTGAGGTCGTTCCGGGCGTACTGCATCGAGACCAGCTGGCGGACCAGCGAGCCGCGGTTCACGTGCCGCCCCCGCCAGAGCCGCGCGACGAACGACTCGTACTCACCCGGCTCACCGAGGCCGTAGATGCAGGACACCGATGCGACGATGACGACGTCGCGGCGCTCGAACAGCGCGCGCGTGGCCGCGTGTCGCATCTTGTCGATCTCGTCGTTGATGTCCGCGTCCTTCGCGATGTACGTGTCGGAGCGCGGGATGTACGCCTCGGGCTGGTAGTAGTCGTAGTAGGACACGAAGTACTCGACGGCGTTTCCCGGGAAGAACTCACGGAACTCCTGCGCGAGCTGCGCCGCCAGCGTGCGGTTCGGCGCGAGCACCAGCGTCGGACGCTGGTAGCGCTCGATGACGTTCGCCATGGCGAAGGTCTTGCCGGTGCCGGTCGCGCCGAGGAGCGTCTGGGCGCGCATGCCCGACTCCAGGCCACGCACGAGGGCGTCGACGGCCTCGGGCTGGTCACCGAGGAGCCGGAAGTCAGAGACGATCTTGAAGGGCACGGCCGCGGTGGCCGGCCGCTGTTCGCTGGTGGTCACGGGGCCCCCTCGCCGCGCGGTGGGAGACGCGCGGGGTTCGCTCATCAGTGTACGCCTCGGCGCCGATCCAGAACAGATGTACGGAACACCCGGGCCGCCCGGGCGACGCGGGTTACGAGACGTCCGAGCGGGCGAACGGCTCCTCGACGGCCGTGACCCCGAGCGGCTTCCGGTGCGCCACCACGCGATTGCGGCCGGTGCGCTTCGCCTCGTACAGCGCCTGGTCGGCGCGGCCGATGAGCTCGACCTCGTCCTGGTCCTCCTCGACGGGCAGGGAGGCGACGCCGATCGAGACCGTCAGGTGCACCGGCGGCTGGCCAGAGGGCGGGACCGTCGGCGTGCGGAACTCGTGCGCCTCGACCGCCGCCCGCAGCTTCTCGCCCACCGCGAGCGCATGCTCCTCCCCCGTCTCCGGCAGCGCGAGCGCAAACTCCTCGCCGCCGTAGCGCCCGAGGAGGTCGGACTCGCGCACGTTGGCCGCGATGACGTCCGCGGTCTGACGCAGGACGTGGTCGCCGAAGGGGTGCCCCCACTCGTCGTTGACCGCCTTGAAGTGGTCGAGGTCGAGCATGAGGACCGAGAGCTGGCGCCCGTAGCGCCGCGACCTCCGGAACTCGATGCCCAGCACGTCGAAGAACGCGCGCCGGTTGGCGATGCCGGTGAGGGCGTCCGTCCGTGCGAGTCGGTCGAGCTCGGCAGAGACCTCACGGAGCTGCGCCGCGGTGCGGACCAGGTTCCGTTCCCGCCGGAAGGCGGCACGGTTGTTCAGCACGAGCTGTCCGCCGAGCCCCACCGCGAAGGCCGCGAACGCGAATGCCCAGAACTGGTCCTCGATCCCCAGCACGTGGCGGTGCAGCAGCGTGTCCCCGAGCACGAGCCCGACGACGAGCAGCGCGACGGCGGTCGCCGCGCCGAGGACGAGCGCGAGCTGCGTGCGGACGACGTAGCTCACGGCGTCGCCTCCGCCGCCGCGTCCGCGGGCGCCTGGTGCTCCAGCACGGCGCGGAGGAGGTCCTCGAGCGCCGCGAACGCGCGACCACCGGCGAGCGCCTGCTCGACGGCGCGCTCGGCGTCACGACGGCTGTACTGGAGCGACACCAGCGCCTCCACCGCGTCCTCGCGGATCCCCTCGGCGTCCGCCGCCGGCGGCGCCGTGACCTCGCCGCCGTCGCGGAGCAGCGCCTCCTGCGTCAGCTTGCCGGCAAGCTGGGCGACGATCGTCTGCGATAGCCGCGCCCCGATGCCCGGGAGCGACTGGAGCGCCTTCACGTCGCCACCCTCGATCCAGCGTGCGATCTCGGAGACGGGCTTCGTGAGCGCGCGCACCGCCTTCGTCGGGCCGACGTCCGGGACCTCGATGAACTTGCGGAAGAAGTCACGCTCGGCACGGTGCTGGAACGCGATGAGCAGCGGCGACGGGCTGCGTTCCGAGACGTGGTAGTAGGTGTAGAGGGTCGTCTCGTCCGGCGGCTCATCGACGGAGCGCTCGCGCGAGGCGACCCAGTCGGAGGCGAAGGCCGGGACGCGCACCTCGTATGAGACGCCGTGGACGTCGATCCAGGCGGTGGCGGTGTCGACGTCGAAGTGCGTCACCACCCCCCGGAGCGCGGCGATCATCGGGCCATCGCTTCCTCGAGGCGGGCTTCGGCGAGCCGGGTGAGCGCCACCGCCGCGGCGTCGGAGACGTCGAGCGGCCCGGGAATCTCGGTGACGCCGAGGTGGATCGCGACCATTTGCGCGACTTGCTCCTTTGGAGCGCCGCCCCAGCCGGCGACGGACTCCTTCACGGCCGCCGGGGTGAACTCGTGGACGGGGATCCCCGCGGCGGCCGCCGCGACCATCGCGGCGGCGCGGGCCTCCCCGATCGCCATCGCGGAGCGCACGTTCTCGGCGACGAACTGCTGTTCGACGGCCAGCTCGACCGGCCGGTACTCGGCGATGAGGGCGAGCACCATGCTGTAGATGCGGTAGAGGCGCTCCGCGCGCGGCTGCTTCGCGGTCGAGCGCAAGGCGCCACAGTGAACGAGGTGGCCGCCGGAGCCGCGCTCGTCGACGATGCAATAGCCGGACACCGCGAGGCCGGGGTCGATCCCCAGCACGCGCCGCGGCAGCGCCGTGGTCCGTCCGTCCATCGTCTCCCTCGCCCCGCCCCGTAGCGAAGGGGTGCGTCGGCCCGCTGGGGTGTTAGCCGGCGTACGCCTCGAGCACTGCCTCGTCCCAGTCCGCGTTCGAGTAGACGCGCGACACGTCGTCCAGCTCGTCGAGCCGCTCGAAGAGACGGAGCGCCGCCACGGCGTCCTTCTCCTCCAGTGCGATACGAGACTTCGGCACCGGCGCCAGCTCCGCCGCGTCGATGCTCAGGCCCTCGGCCTCCAGCGCCTCGCGGACGCGGTGGAGGTCGGCGGCCTCGGTCACGACCTCGATCGACTCGTCGCCCGACAGGTCGACGTCGATCGCGCCCGCCTCGATGGCGACGAGCGCCAGCTCCTCCGCGTCCCGCCCACCCGTGATCACGGTGATGAGGCCACGCTGGTCGAACTGCCAGGAGACGGCCCCGGAGTCGGCCATGTTGCCGCCGCCCCGCGAGAATGCGTGCCGGACCTCGGCCACGGTGCGGTTCCGGTTGTCGGTCACGGCCTGCACGATCACCGCCGTGCCGCCGGGGCCATAGCCCTCGTAGGTGACTTCCTCGAGGTTGTCGGCGTCGCCGCCGCCCGTCGCCTTCTTGATGGCGCGGTCGATGTTGTCGTTGGGCATGTTCGCCTGCTTGGCCTTCTGGATGGCCAGCCGCAGGCCCGCGTTCAGGTCAGGGTCCGGGTCACCCTGCCGCGCGGCCATGGTGATGTCGCGGGCGAGCTTCGTGAAGAGCTGCCCCTTCTTGGCGTCGGTCGCAGCCTTCTTGTGCTTGATCGACGACCACTTGGAGTGACCGGACAACGGTGCCCCCCCGGCTCGGTGTTCTGACTCGGTACAAGTGAGGCCGGCCGCCCGGCGGGCGCGGCGATCGGCCAATGGACTACCGCTGATGGTATCAGCGGCTGCGGAAGGCGTCAGTCAGACGGCGTCACGCGGGCGGACGGGTCAGACCCGAGCTCCGTCCGTGGGGACCCGCAGCACGGTGTTGTCGATCAGCCTCGCCTTGCCGAACCGCGCCGCGACCGAAAGCAGCACGTCGCGCGTCGCACGCCCGTCGCACTCGGCGAGCGTCTCCGCGTCCGCCAGCGACACGTAGTCAATCCGCGCCAGGGGCTGCGCGGCGATCTCGTCGTGCACCATCCCCCGGAGCGCCGAGGCATCCCGCAGCCCTCCGAGCCACGCCGCCTCCGCCCGCCGGAGCCCCCGCGAGATCGAGCGGGCCTGGGCACGCTCCTCGTCCGTGAGGTAGGCGTTCCGCGACGACAGCGCGAGCCCGCCCTCCTCGCGGATGATCGGGCACCCGACGACGTCGACGCCGAGCTGCAGGTCGCGGGCAAGGCGCCGGATCACCATCAACTGCTGGGCGTCCTTCTGGCCGAAGTAGCCCCGGTCCGGCCGCGTGATCGCGAAGAGCTTGGTGACGACCGTCGCGACGCCGTCGAAGTGGCCGGGGCGAGACGCGCCTTCGAGGATCTTCGACAGCTCGCCCACGCTGACGGTGGTCGTGGCGCCGGCCGGGTACATCTCCTCGACGGAGGGCATGAAGACGAGGTCCACGCCCTCCGCCTCGCAGACCGCCAGGTCTGCCTCTTCCTGCCGCGGGTAGGCGGTGTAGTCCTCGCCCGGCGCGAACTGGGTGGGGTTCACAAAGATGGTCGCGATGACTGAGCCACACTCCGCGCGTGCCCGCCGCATGAGCGAGCGGTGTCCTTCGTGCAGCGCCCCCATCGTCGGCACCACTCCGACCGCGCCCGGCAGCGCGGCGCGCAGGGCGCGGCATTCCTCGACCGTACGGGCGATCTCCATGGGGGCTCCCGGCGCGCGCTACCAACCTCGCAGGCGCGAGGTGTGCGGCAGTCTAGGACGTGCCGCACACGCGCGCTGGGCCGAGGCGTCGACCAACTAGGGCTGGCGGTCCACCGGGGATTCCTCGAGCTCCGCCAGCACCCTCGCGGCCTCGCTCATGTCCTGGTCGACGCTGGGGGTCATGCGACGGATGAGCTCCAGGGCGCGCTCGTCCATGTAGAAGGACTCCTTCGCCGTCGGGAACTGCCCCTCGCGGACCTGCTCGATGTACTCGCGCAGGGCGCCGCGGATCGCCTCGCCCACGTTCGCGAACTTGCGGGCGTGCTTCGGGTTGAGGTCGTCATACATGCCCAGGATGTCGTGCCAGACCTGCACCTGGCCAGACGCGAACGGCCCCGCGCCGATGCCGATCGTCGGGACCTTCACGCGCTGCGTGATCATATGCGTGAGGGCCGTCGGCACCAGCTCGAGCACGATGGCGTACGCACCGGCGTCGGCGAGCGCCCGCGCGTCGTTGATGAGGTGGACGGCGTCGCGCGGGGTCTTCCCCTGCACGCGGAAGCCGCCGGTCTGGTTCACGGACTGCGGGGTGAGGCCGATGTGGCCCATGACGGGGATGCCGGCCTCCACGAGGTGGCGGACCGTCTCCGCCGAGCGCTGGCCGCCCTCGAGCTTCACGGAACCGGCGCCCGTCTCCTTCATGATCCGGGTGGCATTCTTCATCGCCTGCCGCCAGCCGCCCTGGTAAGAGCCGAACGGCATGTCGATCACCACGTGGGCTCGCTTCGCGCCACGGACGGCGGCGCGGCCGTGGTGGATCATGTCCTCCACGGTCACCGGCAACGTCGAGTCGTAGCCGAGGATCACCATGCCCAGCGTGTCACCGACGAGGATCAGGTCCACGCCGGCCTCGTCGGCCATCTTCGCGGTCGGGTAGTCGTAGGCCGTCACCATCGTGATCGGCCGTCCCTCGTCCCGCATCTTCTGCAGGTCGAGGATGGTCACGGGTCGCGCCATCGGAGTGAGTCCGTCCCATGCCGGGCACTCCGCAGCCGATCGACGTCAGCCACGATGGAGGCCGGTGGAGAAGCCTCGCCGCCTCGACGGGTCGACGGGCTGCCGTCCTGTTAACGCGAGTATAGGAAGGCACGGAGGCGCGTCAACGTCGCTGACGGCGGCGTGAACTACTCCGCTCGACGGCACCGTCTGCGCGTATGGGCGTCGGTGCGTCAGCGCTGCCCGCGCGGACGGGGCGCCGGCTTCGCGTCCGCGAGCCCCGGCACGCCTGCCAGCCCCCGCGCGGCGCGCACACCGTTCAGGACCGCCCGCTCCACCGCCCGTGCCGACATCGCCTCGATCGAGGGGTACTGGTCGTCCGCGATCTCGTGCTCGCCGGTCGCCAGCGCGAACACGACGTCGCCGTCGGCGCGGGTGTGCACCGGCCAGATGGCGCGCGCGAGGCCGTCGTGGGCGACGGTCGCGATGCGGTTCGCCTGGGTTTTGGTCAGCCTCGCGCTCGTCGCGACCACCGCGAGCGTGGTGTTCGAGGGCGAGTCCGCGGCCGCGTGGACGCGCTCCTCCACCTGCCGGCGACCGCGGCCGAGCCGGAGCAACCGGTCGACGTCGAGCGGCTTGCCGTCGTCGCCGCGTGGAGCGGCGACGACCTTCCCGGCGCGGGAGTCGCGGATCGACCCGACGGCGTTCACGGCCGCGATCGCTCCGACCACCACCCCGGTGTCGAGGACCTCCGACGCCGTCCCGATGCCGCCCTTCCACGCCCGGTCGATGCCGGCCATCTTCGCGACGGTCGCCCCGGTGCCCGCGCCCACCGAACCCTGGGCCACGCGTCCACCTTTCGCGGTCGACGCGGCCCGGAAGCCGGCGTCGGCGTCCGGCCAGGCCGCGCGCTTCAGGCTCAGGTCGAACAGGATTGCGCCGGGCACGATCGGCACGACGCCGGTGGCGTATCGGAAGCCTCGGTCCTGCGCGAGCAGGAATTGCATCACCCCGCCGGCCGCGTCGAGGCCGAACGCCGATCCGCCTGCGAGCAGGATCGCATCAACGTGTTCGACGAGGTTGCCCGGCCGCAGGAGCTCGGTCTCGCGCGTCCCCGGCGCCGCGCCCCGCACGTCGACGCCGCCCACGGTGCCCTCGGGACAAAGGATCACCGTGCAGCCGGTCGCGGCGGCGCGGTCCGTCCAATGGCCGACGCGGATGCCGGCGACGTCCGTGATGGCGTCATTCGGGCCGCTGCCGGACCGAGAGCGAGGAAGCCGAGGGGTTGGAGACACGAGAGCCGACCCGTTCCAGAGGGCCGGAAGCCGTCGCAAGGAGCGCCGGGACGTCCCCGGCTAGACGGCTTCGCTGACCGTCGCGGAGGGTACCGCGAACAGCGTCCGTGCCGGGACGACCTCGTCAATGAACTGGAGGCAGCGGCGCATGTAGGCATCCGCCAGGTCGGCGTACGCGGTGCCGTGCCCGACGTGGTCGTCGACGATCCAGACGCGCATACGCGGGTCGAGGGAGGCAGCTGAGAGGTTCAGCGTGTGCGAGGCGGGGATGACGTCGTCCACCTGGGAGTGCACGAAGAGCACCGGCACGTGGACCTTCTCGATCGAGCGGATCGGGTTGAGGGCGGACGGGTCGCAGCCGAAGAGCCGGCGGGCCACCCAGACCGAGGCATGGAACACCGGCGGCGGGAGGTGGCGGTGGCTCGCCCGGAGGAAGGCGCGCATCGTCGCGAACGGCGAGTCGGCGATGATGCCGGCAACGTCCACGCCACGCGCGACCGCGTCGATGGCGAGCGCGGCTCCGTATCCAAACCCGTGCAGGAGGACGGGGGTGCGGCCCGAGCGGCGGCGGACGTACGCCACGGCGGCCTGCACGTCGAGCCGTTCCTGGCAGCCGAGCGTGTCGCGCTTGCCGCCGGACTCCCCGTGCGCCCGCAGGTCGAACGCGAAGACCGAGAAGCCACGGCGGACGTAGTCGCGCTGGAGGCGGAGGAGACCGCGCTCACGGTCGGCGCGCGTCGAACCGGAGTCGTGCACCAGCACCACGGTGGCACGGGCGCCGGGAGCCTCGAGGAACCAGCCACGCAGGGTCAGGCGGTCAGCGGTAAGGAACTGGACCTCCTCGTAGCGGAGGCCGAGGTCGGCCGGGGTCCCCTGTACGCGGGTCCGCCGTCCGCCCGTCAGGGCATCGGCGAAATAGACGGCCGCGAACATCAGTCCAAGCGTCGCCACGGCGGCGAGCGCCACGATCATCCAGAGCATGTGCGAAGACTCTCGCCACCCGCCTGCCGGGACCTTGTGCTGCCCGGCACGAACCGCAAGACACTAGCAAGCCCCGGACGGCCCGAACAAGTGAGTTATGTGAGGTACGTCCCGGATGACACCAGAACCTATCAAAACCATCACTTTGCCACCGGGGATGCCTAGTGGACACATTCCGTCGGTTTATGTCGCGATGATGGTGCCGCGCGCCCGCTGGCAGCGGGGACAGAAGTGGGTCCCCCGGCCCGCCACTCGGGCCTTCATGATGACCGCCCCGCAGCGTTCGCATGGCTGGCCGTCACGCCGGAAGACGTGCACCCGGACGTGATGGAGCCCCTCTCCCCCAAGGCCATCCCGGTAGTCGCTGAATGAGGATCCGCGATCACCCAGCGACTCCTCCAGCGTCTGGAGGACGGCCGCGTGCAGCCGCTTCACCTGCGCGGGGCCCAGCCGCCCGGCGGCGGTCGCGGGATGCACCTTCGCGATCCACAGGGCCTCGTCGGCATAGATGTTCCCCACGCCGGCCGCGATCCGCTGGTCGAGGAGGAGCGCCTTCACCGGCGCCACGCGGTCCTTGAGCCGCCCCTGGAGCCAGCGCGGGCTGAAGTCGGCCGACAGCGCATCCGGCCCCGACTGCGGCATGGCGTCGCGCTCGTCTGAGACGAGGTGCCAGGTGCCGAACTTCCGCAAGTCGTTGAACCGCAGGCTGGTCCCATCGTCGAGGTCGATCCGGGCGCGCTCGAAGCGGTGCGCTGGCGCCTCCGCGGAGGTGTGCACCAGCGAGCCCGTCATCCGCAGGTGGACCACCCACGTCCGCCCGTCGTCCAGGCGGAGCAGCAGGTACTTCCCGTGACGCCCGACGTCCTCCACCCGCCGGCCGGCGAGCTCCGACTCGAGCTCACGCGGGCTATGTGTCACGGCGAGGCGCTCGCCTCCCGGATGGATCTGGACGCGCGCGAGGGTGCGCCCTCGCAGGAGCGGGACGAGGTCGCGGCGGATGGTCTCGACTTCGGGGAGCTCGGGCATGGTGCGGCGGGCCGCTACTCCATCCCGCCCCAGGAGCGGCCGACCTTCTCGTCCAGCTCCAGCGGGACGGCCAGCTCCATCGATGGCATCAGGCGCTGCGCGATCTCGCGCACCTCGTCCAGCTCGGCGCGAGGCGTCTCGAAGATGAGCTCGTCGTGCACCTGGAGGAGCATGCGCGCGAGCTTCCCCTTCGCCCGACGCTCCAGCAGCTCCACGTCGATGCGGTTCATCGCGAGCTTGATGATGTCGGACGCCGTGCCCTGGATGGGCATGTTGATCGCGATACGCTCCGCGGCCTGGCGGACGACGCGGTTCTTCGACTTGAGGTCGGGCATGTACCGCCGCCGCCCGAGCAGCGTCTCGGCGTAGCCGCGCTCCCGAGCCTCCTCCACGGTCCGCTCGCGCCACTCCTGCACCCGCGGGTAGGCCTCGAAGTAGGCGTGGATGAACGCCTCCGCTTCGTCCCGCGGGATGCCCTCCCGCGTGGACATGCCGAAGGCGGTGAGGCCGTAGAGGACGCCGAAGTTGAACACCTTCGCCCGCCGGCGGTCCTCGGCGGTCACCTCGGACTCCGGCTTCTTGAAGACGTTCGCGGCGGTCGCCCGATGGATGTCCTTCCGCTCGAGGAAGGCGCGGCGCAGCTCTTCGTCCTCCGAGATGTGCGCCAGCACCCGCAGCTCGATCTGCGAGTAGTCGACCGAGAGCAGGACGGGGTCCTGGCCGCAATCGCGGGCAATGAATGCCCGGCGCACCAGCTGCCCGACCTCGGAGCGGACGGGGATGTTCTGCAGGTTCGGGTCGTTCGAGGAGAGCCGGCCCGTGGCGGCCGTGACCTGGTTGAACACGGTGTGCACGCGCCGAGTCACCGGATTGACCTGCTGCGGCAGCGTGTCGACGTAGGTCGACTTGATCTTCGTCAGTTCCCGCCACTGGAGGATGGCGTCGACGACGGGGTGCGCCGTCCGGAGCGGCTCGAGCGCGTCGGCGTCCGTGGTGTAGCCGGTCTTCGTCTTGCGGGTCTTCGGGAGGCCGATCTCCTCGAACAGGATGTAGGACAGCTCCTGCGGCGAGCCGATCTTGATCTCGTGGCCGACGGCGTCGTAGCACGCCTGCTCGGCCGCCCTGATCCGGTCGATCAGGTCGAGGTCCATCCGGTGGAGCACCTCGAGGTCGAGCCCGATGCCGAACTGCTCCATTCGCGCGAGCACCGGCACGTGCGGCATGTCCACGTCTCGGAAGATGTCGAGGAGCGATGCCTCCTCGAGCTCAGCGCGCAGCGGTTCGACGAGGCGGAAGACCATGTCCGCCTCGATGCACGCGTAGCGCGCGACCTCCTCGATCGGTGCACGTGACCACGCGATCGCCTTCTGCCCGGTCCCGAGGATCGACTTGGGCGCCACGGTGTCCTTGCGGAGCCGCGTGAACGCGAGGCGCTGGAGCGACATGTTCTGGTCGCCGACCAGGTAGGCCGCCACCTGCGTGTCGAAGTCGGCCGTTGCCGGCCACATCGAGGCGTCCGCCATGCCGAGGGCGAGCATCCCGTACTTGGTGTCGTGCGCGAGTCGCTCGATGCCCGCCTCGCGGAACACCGGGCTCAACGCCTCGAACACCGTGGCACGGTCGAGCTGGGCCGCCGTCGCGTCGCCCTCGTCCGCGAGGAGCCGGCCCTGCTCCTCGCCGCGGTGTCCGAAGGGGATGTACGCGGCGGTCGCCTCCGACGCCGAGATCGCGATGCCGACGAGCGACTGCGACGCGCGGACGGGGTGGTCGTCGTCCGCGATCACCTGGTAGGCGAAGCGTCCGCTCTCGCGGATCTGTGCGACGAGTGCGTCGAGCTCCTCGCGCGTCGTGATCGTCCGGTACTCGCCCTCGGGCTCATTCGAGGGGACCTGGGCTTCCGCCTGGTCCGACTCGGGCAGGCGGTTCAGGAGCGAGCGGAACTCCAGCTCGTGGAACAGGTCGACGACAGCCTGGCGGTCATAGTCTCGGAGCCTCGACGCGTCGAGGTCGAGCTCGACCTCCGGCACGTCCCGGATGATCGTCGCGAGCTCCTTCGAGAGAATCGCGTCGGCGGCGCCGTTCTCGAGCGCGGTGCGCGTGCGCTTCGGCTCGAGCTCGGGGAGGTGCTCGAGCATCTCCTCGAGCGTCCCGAACTGCTCGATGAGCGCTTTCGCGCCCTTCTCGCCGATGCCCTTCACGCCGGGGATGTTGTCCGAGGTGTCGCCGACGAGCGCCTTGTATTCGACCATCTGGACTGGCTCGAAGCCGAAGCGCTCCCGGACCTCGTCCACGTCGTACATGATGTAGTCGCGCTGATACGGCCGGTACATGTAGACGTTCACGCCCGGGCGGACGAGCTGAATCATGTCGTTGTCGAGCGTCACGATGATGACCGGGATGCCCTGCTCGTGCGCCTGCTCGGCGAGCGTGCCCAGGACGTCGTCGGCCTCGTAGCCGGCCTTCTCGACGATCGGGATGCGGAACGCTTCGAGCAGCTCGCGGATGCGGCCGAACTGCGGCAGGAGGTCGTCCGGCGTCGCATCGCGGGTCGCCTTGTACCGCTCGTCTTTCGACTTCCGGAACGTGTCGGCCGAGGCGTCCCACGCCGCGATGACGTGCGTGGGCCCCAGCTCCCTGAACACCGTCAGGAGGCTGTTCGCGTAGCCGTACACAGCCGAGATCGGCTCCTGCGTCCGCGTGGGCGGCAGGATGTCGCGGAGCGCGTAGTACGAGCGGAAGATGATCCCGTGCGAGTCGAGGATGACGAGCAGGGGCTGCTCGGCGCCCTCGGCAGGCGCACGGTCAGCGGTTGTGCTCGCGGCGGGTTGCTTCGTGGCGGTTGGAGTCACCGCCCGAGTATATCCCCGCACCTGACGGCCTCCGCCCGGGGACGGTCTCCGTCGCGAGACGGCCGCGAGGGCGGGGCGGCGTCCGGCCCGGCGAGGACCCAGGACCCCCATGGCGTGGGCAACTGCGTACCATGCGCGTGATGATGCGGCTGCGCTCGCTCCCTGGGCTCGCGGTGCGGCGCATGCGCCGGAACTGGAAGCTGCTGTCCTCGGTGGCGGCCGGGACGCTGATCGCCGCGGCGATCCTCTCGGCGACGGCGATCTACTCCGACGCGATCCGCGACCTCGGCCTGAAGCACGCCATCGAGCAGCGCGATATCCGCGAGCTCGACCTCCGCATCGTCCAGAGCAACGCCCCGGTGAACCCCGCCGCCTACCAGGCGAACCGCGAGCGCCAGGTCAGCACGATCGACTCCCTGGCGCAGGGGGCGCTCCAGCCCGCGGCGCGCCAGGCCGGGAGCGCGACCTTCTACCCCACCGCTCCGGGCGGGGCGCCCGACCTCGGCGATGCAAACCGCGACCGGGCCAACGTCCTTTTCCGCACGGACCTCGACCAGCACGTCGAGGTGATCGAAGGGGTCTACCCGCCCGAGGTCCTGGGCGCCTCCGACGACCCGATCGAGGTGCTCGTCGGCACCACGACGGCCGAGGAGCTCGGGATCGAGGTCGGCGACGAGTTCGACCTCCACCCCTTCTGGGCGCCGAACCTGGCCCCGCTGCGCGTCCGCGTCACGGGCATCGGCCGGGAACTCGACCCGGAGGAGCGGTACTGGGGACTGGAGCAGGAGCTGCTCGACCAGCGCGAGCGCTCGTGGGACACGCTCCGCCTCTGGATCCCCGAAGCGACCTTCTTCGGAGGATTCAAGGCGGCCGTGCCCAGCGTCTCCGCCGACTACCTGAGCCTCTACGAGGTACAGCCGGACGTCCTCAACGCCCGCAACGCGCTCGCGATCGCCAGCGGCCTGAACGGGCTCGCGCCGCGGATCGCGACGAGCGACGGCCGGAGCATCCCGGAAACGGAGCTTCCGGCGCTGCTCACGAGCTATGACGAGAAGCTGTTCTTCACGCGCATCCCGCTGCTCGTCCTGCTCCTGCAGATCGGCGCGATCGTCGCGTACTACCTCGTGATGGTGTCGACGATGCTCGTCGAACGCCAGGCCGCCGAGATCGCCACGATGCGCAGCCGAGGCGCGACCACGTGGCAGCTCCTCGGGATCTACGGCGTGGAGGGCACGATCCTCGCGGCGCTCGCGGCACTGATCGGGCCCCCGGTCGCCGCCGGCGTGATCAGCCTGCTGGGGCCGACCCCGGCGTTCGACGCCCTCTCCGGCGGAGGGCTGCTCCCGGTGTACGTGGGACGGACGGCGTTCATCCTCGCCGGCGTGGGCGCGCTCATCGCGTTCGCCTCGCTGATGCTCCCTGCCTGGCGCGCGACCCGTGACAGCGTCGTCGAGTTCAAGCGCAGCGCCGCGCGGCCCGGCCGGACGCCGCTGTTCATGCGGTACTACCTGGACGTGGCGTTCGTGCTCGTCGTGGCCGCCGTCTTCTGGCGGCTGTCACAGCAGGAGGAACTCTTCACCGAGACGCTGTTCGGGGAGACCCAGGTCGACCCGATCCTGCTCGCCACGCCGGCCGTGTTCATGGTCACCGTCGGCGTCGTCTTCCTCCGGCTCTTCCCCGTGGTGCTGCGGCTGATCGCGTGGGGGATCGGCTGGACGCGGAGCGTCGCGATTCTCGTCGGCATGCGATCCCTCGTCCGGCAGCCATCGCACTACACGCGGCTGATCCTGCTCCTGATGTTCGCGACCGGCGTTGGCATGTTCGGCGCGACCTTCTCGTCCACGCTCGGCGCGTCGTACGAGGATCGCGCCGGGTACGAGGCCGGCGCGGACGTCCGCGCCTCGTTCACGCTCTCCGACGTCGGCGGGGGCGACGACGCCGCGCGTGCCGCGGTCGCCTCGGTCCCCGCTGAGGCCGTCGCGTTCGCCGCCCGCGTCGATGGCACCGCCTATCGCGACGTGACGGCGCGTCGATCGATCCCGCTCCTCGCGGTCGAATCGTCGACGTTCGCCGACGTCGCGTTCGTCCGCGACGACTTCGCCCCGCAATCCCTCAGGGCGATGATGGCGCGCCTCGCCGAGGACCAGGTCGAGGCGCCGGCCGGCCCGGCGCTGCCGGCCGACACGCAGCAGATCGGCATGTGGATCAAGTTCCCTGACACGCGCGGGCGCATCGACGTGGTCGTCGCCCTCCGGGATTCCACGGGCCGGGCCTTCGAGCGGACGCTCGCGTCGGTGGCCCCGACCGCCGACTACGCGCAGGAGTGGCGCTTCTACGCGACGGCGATCCAGAGCGGCACCACGCTGAATCCACCCCGCGGGCCGTTCGAGCTCGTCGCGCTCCTCTTCGACCCTACCGGGCGCATCGCCGCCCAGCGCGGCGTGGTCCAGGTCGGGCCGCTCCAGGTCTCGGCCAGCGAGGCACCGCCGACGACGGGCCTGGCGGCGCTGCAGGTCCTCGACGCACCGTGGCCGGACGCGCGGACCGTCGCCTCGTTCGACGACCCCGCGTTCGCCGTGATCCAGGGCACGCGTCCCGCCGGCTCGGACGACACCGCGCGGCCCGTCGAGGACGCCCCGCCCGGCCTCGACCACGCCCTCCGCTACGAGTGGCTGGACTCGGAGTTCGCCCCCGGAGCGCGCGGCATGGGCCTCGACCTCGACGTGAAGACGGTCGCCGTCTACCTCGCGCGCCCGACCGCTGCCGAGCTGGAGCTCACCGAGGGTGACGTGTTCACCCTCTCCGTCCTCGGGCGCTTCATGCCGGCGCAACTCGTGGGGGTCCTCGACTACTTCCCGACGTGGACCGGGGAGGCCGACTTCGGGGTCGTGGACGCGTCCCGGCTCTTCGCGCAGGTGAACGTCGCCGCGCCGGACCGCGCGCTGGTCTACGAGGAGGCGTGGTTCGCGTCCGACACGCCAGAGGAGACCGCGGCCGCCCTCGTCGCGGCCGGCATCGACAACGTGGTCACTCGCGAGGGGATCGAGGAGTCCCAGCAGCAGGACCCGCTCATCGCGGCCGGGTGGTCGGGCATCCTCGCGATCGCATTCGCCGCCGTGCTGCTGCTCTCGGCGATCGGGTTCGTGGTCTACTCGTACCTCACGGCGCAGCAACGGGGCCTCGAGTTCGCGATCCTCCGGACGCTTGGATTCTCGAAGCCGCAGATCTTCTCAGTCGTGATGTTCGAGCACCTCTTCGTGATCGTGGCCGGGATGGGCCTGGGGACGGTCGTGGGGCTCCGCATCGGCGCGATCATGATGGGGTTCCTCGCGACCGACGAGCGTGGCGCCGAGGTCGTGCCTCCGTTCATCCTCGGCGTGTCGTGGACGCAGGTGCTGCTGGTCTGGGCGATCCTCGGCGCCGTGTTCATCGGTACCATCGCCGCGGTGGTGGGCATGTACTTCCGGCTGGCCGTGCACCGGGTGCTGAGGATCGGCGACGCATGACGACAAACGGAAACGCGTTGGCCGCGTCCCTCACCGAGGGGCCGGATGCGCCGTACATCCACGCCGAGGACCTCTTCAAGATCTACAAGAGCGATGAACTGGAGGTCGTCGCGCTCCGCGGCCTCGACCTCCGTGTTCAGCGGGGCGAGATGATGGCGATCGTCGGCGCATCCGGCTCCGGCAAGTCGACGCTCCTGAACATCCTCGCCGGGCTCGACCAACCCTCGGCTGGCCGGATCACGGTGGGCAGCCGCGACCTGCTCACCATGACGGACGACGACCTCGTGGACTACCGCCGGCGGGAGGTCGGCTTCGTCTGGCAGCAGACCGGCCGCAACCTGATCCCGTACCTGACCGCCGAGGAGAACGTCACCGTCCCGATGGCGCTGGACGGCCGGCCGGCCCGTGCCGCCCGCGACCGGGCACGGATGCTCCTCGAACAGGTCGGGCTGACGGAGGAGCGGCGGCGCCGCCCCACCGAGCTGTCCGGCGGGCAGCAACAGCGCGTCGCCATCGCTGTCGCGCTGGCCAATAACCCGCCGCTCCTCCTCGCCGACGAGCCCACGGGCGAGCTCGACTCCGCGACCGCCGACGAGGTGTTCGACGTGCTCACGAGCCTCAACCGCGTTACCGGCGTCACCGTGGTCATCGTGACGCACGACCGCGAGATCACCCGTCGCGTGGACCGCGTGGTCGCGATGCGCGACGGGCGGACGAGCACCGAGATCATCCGCCGCGCCGCGTTCGCGAGGGGGCAGCAGACGCAGTCAGACGAGTACGCCGTGGTCGACCGCTCGGGCCGCCTGCAGATCCCGCGCGAGTACCTCGAATCGCTGGCGATCGGGAGGCGCGCCCGGGTCACGCTCGGGGGCGACCATGTCGAGGTGCGCTCCGGGGACGAGGACCGCGAGGAGCGCCGGGCATGACACCGACGTCGAATGGCGCCGGCGAGGTCATGGTGGAGGTCTCGGGCGTGACGCGGATCTTCCGCAGCGCCGGGTCGACCGTCCGGGCGGTGGACGACGTCTCCCTCACGGTCCGACGCGGCGAGTTCATGGCCGTGGTGGGCCGGTCCGGCTCGGGCAAGACGACCCTGCTCAACCTGATCGCCGGCCTGGACCAGCCGGACGAGGGGCGCATCCTCGTCGACGGCCACGAGGTCTCGACGTTCAACGACCGGCAGATGACGGAGTTCCGCCGGCACCAGGTCGGCTTCGTCTTCCAGTCCTTCGGCCTGCTGCCGCTTCTCTCCGCCGAGGAGAACGTCGACCTCGCGCTCCGCATCGCCGGCGCCGGCCTCCGCGAGCGGCAGCAACGGACGCGCGAGCTCCTCGCGCTCGTCGGGCTCACCGAACGGGCGCACCACCGGCCGTACGAGCTCTCCGGCGGCGAGCAGCAGCGCGTCGCCGTCGCCCGTGCGCTGGCGAACCGCCCTTCGCTCGTCATCGCCGACGAGCCCACGGGCGAGCTCGACTCGACCACGGGCGCACAGATCTTCGCGCTGCTCCGGGACGTCGCGGCGGCGGGCGTGACCGTCATCGCCGCCACGCACGACCCGTTCGTCATGGAGCACGTCGACCGCGTGCTCGAGATGTCGGACGGGCGGATGCTGCCAGAGGGCGAGGGGCTGATCGTCTCGCAGCACATCACGAAGCGCGCCCCGCGCACCTCCCCGACTCGCGCGGACGTCCCGCCTGCGCGACCATCCCCGAGGTGAGCACCGGAACCTCCTCAGTCGTCCACGTGATCGCCGCCTCGTTCCGGCCGGACGTCCCGGACGGCCTCGTCGCGTCCACGCTGGAGAAGGCGACCGCGCTCCGCACGGCGCCCGGCGCGCAGGCCGGGCTGGTCGCCCGGTCCGGCCTCTCGGTCATCGTGGCGACGTGGCTCGACGGCCGCGGCGGGCTGGAGCCGTTCGCCGCCTCGGCCCCGCACATGGAATTCGTCATGCGCGGCCTCGCGCCGAGCATCTCGAGCATGTGGAGCGCGGGCTTCGAGACCGGCGTCGAGGCGCCCGCCCTGGACCCCGGCGACACACTCTGGGCGCTCGCTGTCCGCACGTCCGAGACGGCCTTCGAGTGGCAGGTGCGCGACGTGCTCACATCGCTCGATGCCCTCCCGGCGGTCGTCGCGGCCGGTCCCACCTTCGAAGAGCGCGACCGCTACCGCGCGGGTGGCGTCGCCTGCGTCCGCGCTGCCGATCTCCCGGCCTTCCGCGACGCTCTCGACTTGACGCGCCCGCGCTGGGGGGACATGCGCCCGCACATCGTGGAGTCGTTCGCCGAGGTCGTACGGTGACGAGGCGCTACCCGAACCGCCGCCACGTCGACATCGACCTGGGGCCCGAGCACCGCCGGCGGCGGAACCTGAACCGCGTCTCGATCAGCATCGCGGCGATCTTCACGATGCTCGTGCTGGCCTCGCCCCTCCTCACGGACCTCGTCACCGACCGCTCCTCGGAGACCACCGCGCCCGCCCTCGTACCGGTCGCCGGAGCGGTGGCCGTCGATGTTGTGCGGGTGATCGACGGCGACACGCTGGACGTCCGCTCGGCGCAGACCGAGCTGCGGATCCGCCTCTACGGCGTGGACACCCCGGAGCGTGGCGAGCCCTGCTACGAGGACGCGACGGCGCGCCTCGCCGCCCTCGCGGGCGAACAGGTGCAGCTCCTGCCGGACGCCCGGCTGACCGACCCCTTCGGGCGCGAGCTGCGCTACGTCTACGCCACGGACGGGGCACTCATCGACGAACGTCTCGTGGCCGAGGGCCTCGGCCACGCTTGGACCGAGGACGGCCAGCACCGCGCCCGGCTCATGGCAGCGGAAGCCGAGGCGCGCGACGCCGGCCGTGGCTGCCTGTGGGGCGGATAGTCCGGAACGCTCGAGCCGAGGGCTACGGGAGCAGCTCGAGGATCGACGAGCCGTTGTCCCAGCGCAGGACGCGGTGGGGCTCGGCGGCCTCGATCCAGGCCGTGCGCACCGCCCGCCCGTTCCGGAAGAGCAACCGGTAGGCCTCGAACTCCCCGGCCGGGACGGCGACCGTCTCCGTCTGCGGGACGCGGAGGTTCACGGTCTGCTGGCTCCGTTCCAGGGCGTTCACGGAGACGTAGAACGCCTCGTGCTCCTCGGTGAGGTCGACGGAACGCCAGAGCCAGAGCGACGACTCGTTGTCGTAGAAGTGGTCACGCAGCCGCAGGGTGTCGCGCGATGGCTCGCCGTCGCCGTCGTCGTGGCTGACGGTGATGACCGGCTCTCGGTCTTCGACGCCGTACGTCCACTCCCAGCGGTCGGTCGTGACGTTGCCATCCTCGTCGCGCCCGACGGCCATGCGCTCGCCGCGCTCGGGGCGGAACGTTGAGGCATTGACCCACACCGTGATGTCGTCCGTCACCGCGTCCGCGCCCTCGGGCGTCTCGGCTTCGACATAGCGCTGATGGAGCGCGATCACCCCGGCGTCCGCCATCGACTCCAGCGTGCCGTGGCCAAGGACGTCCCCGTCCGCGTCGACGACCTGGTACTGGAGCGACTCACCGCTCCGCCACGGTGCCGCCTCGAAGATGTCGGAGGTCTCGGCGCTGGAGGTCTCGGATGCGCACCCGGTGGCGAAGCCCGCGAGCAGGAGACCCGCGGCCAGGGCGAGGAGCAGGAGGGGACGGCGATAGGTCATGCGGTTGCCGGCAGTGCTTCCAGCACGCGCCCGATGCGCGTGATCGCTTGGTCGATGTCCTCGCGTGAGACGTCGAGGTGACAGGCCATGCGGACGCGCTGTGGGTGCGTGCCGCTGCACAGCACGCCTTCGTCCTTCAGCCGAGCGCGGAACTCGTTGCCGTCGACGCCGCGAAGCGTGAAGAACACGAGGTTCGTGTCCGTGCCGGCGGGGTCCATCTCAACGTGCGGCATCTCCGCGACGGCGGCGGCGAGCCGGCGCGCGTTCTCGTGATCCTCGGCGAGCCGCTCGACGTTGTGCTGGAGCGCCCAGAGGGCGGCCGCGGCGATGACGCCGGACTGGCGCATGCCGCCGCCGACGAGCCGGCGGTTGAACCACGCGCGCTCGATGAAGTCGCGCGGGCCGGTGATGACGGAACCCACGGGAGCGCCGAGGCCCTTCGAGAAGCAGAAGTCGACCGTGTCCGCCGACGCGACGAGCGTCTTCACGTCCGTCTCGAGGGCGATCGCGGCGTTGAAGATGCGGGCGCCGTCCACGTGGACCTTCGCACCACCCGCGTGCGCGACGTCCGCGACGGCGCGCATGTCACTCTCCCGGATGGCGGCCCCACCGCAGCGGTTCTGCGTGTTCTCCAGGCAGACCACGGCGGTGCGCGGCCACTCGGCACGCATCTTCGCCCCCACCTCGTCAGGGTCGATCCGGCCGCGGACGTCGTTCTGCACGGAACGGATGGACAGGCCGCCGAGGACGATGGAGCCCATGCCCTCGTGGTTCGTGATGTGGGACTCGGAGCCGGCGATCGCCTCGTCCCCGCGCCCGCAGTGCGTGAGCAGGGCGACGAGGTTGGCCATGGTCCCGGAGGGGACGAAGAGCGCCGCCTCCTTGCCCATCGCCTCGGCGGAGGCCTCCTCGAGGGCGCGGACCGTGGGATCCTCGCGCATGAGGTCGTCGCCGACCTCGGCGCGGTGCATCGCCTCGCGCATCTCAGCGGAGGGACGCGTCACGGTGTCCGAGCGCAGGTCGATAGTCTTCGTGCTCACGGGCGCGAGCGTAGCATCGGCGTCGCTCAGGTTCCTGCGGTGCCGACGGGCAGCGGCGGCGCGTGCGGCCGCTACCGCTGGCGCTCCCAGATGGTCTCGTAGCCCTCGCCCCCGCGGATGAGCGCCGCCGTGTCGGCGCGCTCGAGCCGGCGCCCATCGCGGTACGCCGCGGTCGCCTGCTCGCGGCCGACCTCCCCGACGATCGACACCAGGCGCTCCTCGATGACGGCCCAGAGGCCGGCGTCGCGCAGGACTGTGATCGAACGCGGCCACTGGAACACCGTGATCTGGTCGGGGGGCGCCAGGCCCGGCCGCTCGCGCTGGAGGAAGCGGTAGCGCTCCTCGGGCGAGGAGACCGGCGGGACGATCCTGATGTAGACGCGGCCCTCGGCGTCCGGGCGGAAGTCCACCATCAGCCGGTGCTCGACGAGCGCGAAGCGCACAACGAACACATCGGCCGTCTCGATGACCTGGCGGATGGCGGCGAGGTCGATGCCTTCCGGCTCGGGATCAGACATGGGACGAGTCTACCCTGCGCCCTCGGCGGCGCGGCCAGCCTGCGCGCCGTCCTGACGTACGGCAACACGCGGCTGCCCCGTCTCGATCACGCACCCTGCGCCGGGAGCTGGTAGGTGCGGTCCAGGAACGGGACGTGGATGAGGCCGGTCATCTGCATGCCGAGCACGATGAGCACCACGCCCCCGGCCCGCGTGAGCACGTCAAGCTGCTCGGTCACGAGGCTCCCGGCGAAGCCGGCCGAGGCCCCGATGAACGCGAACACGAGCGTGAACCCGAGCACGAACGCGAACGCGTTCCCGATCACCCTCGCTCGCGCCGCGGGGTCGCCCGTCCCGAGGACGGCCTCGCCCCCGATGTTCACGAGGTAGACCGGCACCAGCGGCAGCACACACGGCGAGAGGAACGAAACCACCCCGCCGAAGAACGCGATGACGGGGCCGAACCAGCCCTCGACGCCAGCGGTGAGGTCCTCCTCCACGTCGGCCGTCCCCTCGAAGAAGAACCCGGCGCGCTGGAAGTACTCGTTCAGCCGCTGGAACTCGCCGAGGAACATCAGCGCACCCACGAGGATGAACACGACGCCGGCGGCGATCATCAGCTTCTGGAGGTGCGGGCCCAGGCGGCGCATCCGAGGCGACAGCCACCCGAAGAACGCGCCGAACAGCATGAACCAGACGCCGAGCCCGAGCGCGTAGCAGACGAGGAGCAGCGCTCCCTGCTGCCAGGACCCCGTCGCCGCGGCCAGCGTGAGCACGACCCCGAGGATCGGGCCGACGCACGGCGTCCAGGCGATCGAGAACGTGGCGCCGACGAGGAAGGAGCGCGGATAGCCGCGCCCGACGGCGCGTCGCCACGCCGAGGTCCCCGGGGTGTCCGCTACCGGTGCCGACACGCTAGCCGTCGATTCCCAGGAGGCGACGCCTCGCTGCGTCGTAGCGCTCCTTGGCGCGTGCCTCCCGGTTGAGGAGGCCCTTGATCTGCTCCGGGGGAATCCGGTTGCCTTCCAGCAGCAGGTCATGGACGCCGGACAGCTGCCTCTGCCAGGCCTCGTACGCCTCGCGGTACTCCTGCTTCGGGTCGGGCTCGCCGGTCATGAGATCCAGTGTAGGTACCCCGAGGCACAAGGAAGCAAAACGAAACGAGCCGCCCGGCGGGGGCGGCTCGTGTCAGTCATGGTGACCCATGGGGGATTCGAACCCCCGATCTCCACCGTGAGAGGGTGGCGTCCTAGACCGCTAGACGAATGGGCCGTGCTCCAAGTTTAGGAAACATCGCCGCTGCGGCCAAGTCCGGCCCGGTCGTCGCGTCCCTCGCCCTGGAGGCGACGCACTCCGGCTGAGCCCTGCGATAGCATCGCCCCGCAGTCCGGCGACCGGGGAGGGGCAACCGATGGATCTCGGCGTGATGATCGAAGGCCAGGAGGGGCTCAACTGGGACCGCTGGCGTCGGATCATCCGCACCACCGAGGACCTCGGGTTCGAGTCGCTCTTCCGGTCCGACCACTTCTTCTCCCTCTCCGGCCCGCACAACCAGGACGCCCTGGAGACGTTCATCTCCTTCGTGCTGGTCGCGGAGGAGTCGAGCCGGATCCGGTTCGGCCCGCTCGTCTCCTCGATGACGTTCCGCCACCCCTCCCTGCTCGCGCGCATGGCCGCCCAGATCGACCTGCTTTCGGGCGGGCGCTTCATCCTCGGCATGGGCGCCGGCTGGAACGTGCCGGAGCACGAGGCGTTCGGGCTCCCCTTCCCGCCCGTGCGCGAACGCATGGACCGGCTGGATGAGGGCATCCAGGTGGTCCGCGCCCTCTGGGGCGAGGGCCCCGTCTCGTTCGACGGCCGGTACTACCAGCTAAACCACGCCGAGTGCTTCCCGAAGCCGGCCCAGTCCCCGGCCCCGATCCTCGTCGGCGGGTCCGGTGAGAAGCGCACGCTCCGCATCGTCGCGAAGCACGCCGACGAATGGAACGCCGTCGGGCAGACCGTGGAGAGCTACCGGCACAAGCTCGAGGTGCTCCTCGGCCACTGCGATGCGGTGGGCCGCGACGCGTCCACGATCCGGCGCTCGATGATGTGCGGGTTCGTGATCGGTCGCGACGAGGACGGCATCCGCGCCCACCTTGCCCGCATCGGTGAGGCGCTGCCGATGCTCGGTCGCGGCGACCCGGACGAGGTGCTCGCGGGCGTGCGCAACCGCGGCTGGCTCGTCGGGACGCCCGCGGACGTCGTCGAGCAGATCAGGCAGCGCGAGGAGCTCGGCGTGCAGCGGATCATGCTGCAGCACCACGCGCAGGCGGACTTCGCGACGCTGGAGCTGATCGCGAAGGACGTCCTGCCGCACGTGCAGCGCTAGCCGGCTACTCCTCCACGGGGATCACGAGCACCTGCCCCACCTCGAGGACGTAGGGCGCCACCAGGCCGTTCTCCTCCACGATCGCGGCGGGCGCCACCCCGAACTCTGCCGCGATGAGGTCGAGCGCGTCGCCCGGCTGCACGACGTACTCGACGGCGGGCTCGGGGGTCGGTGTCCGTGACGCCGAGCGCAGCGGCGTCGACGTGCCGGTGGGCGTCGCGCTCGAGGACGGCGAGGGGGGCGGTGTGGCGGACGCGCTCGGGCTGACCGCGGCGCCAACCGCTTCGGTCGAGGTGGCGCTCGCCGCCGAGCCGGACGGACCGTCGATGCCCGTGGCATCCTCGCGGAGCACGAGGAGCGCGGCTCCGCTGAACACGATCGAGCCGACGATCACGGCCACGACCGCGACGAAGATGCCGGAGGCGTCGTTGTCTTTCACAGTGATGTCCGAGGGGGAGGCGCGGCGCTAGGCCGCGTCGGACTCGGAGGACTGCCCGACCGGTGCGTAGGCTGCCATAAACCGACGGCAGCCACATACGTCACGTTCGCACGACGGGTGCCACTCGAACATGTGGCCGCAGCGACACCAATCGCGCGCCCCCGGCCCCGATGGATCGGGGTCGGCGCCGTCGACGTATGGGACCAGTTCGTCCGATCGCTCGGCCTCGGCAACGGCCTGTTCGTGAAGCGTGAGGTACACGGCGAGCATCGCGATGAGCGGCATCGCGAGCGCCACTGCGACGTCAGTCACCATCTGGGGGTCTTTTCAGATTCCCCGCCCCCAGGTTGTCGGCGAGAAGCATAGCCGCCTCGCCGCGTGCTGGCATTGCAGCGCCACGGCGAGCGGACGAGGCGCCGGCTACGGCAGATCCTGGCAGGCGATCCCGTTTCCGTCCGGGTCGAGGCGATGCCGGTCGACCTCGGGGCCCCCGGCGGTTTCGAAGAGAATCTGGGCGTCCGCCTGCGTCGGAAAGTCGCCACATGAGAGGTCGGGGCCGGACGAATCGTAGAGCGGCGTCGTCGAGTACGGAGGCGCCGGCGTCGCTCCCGGCGCACAGGTGGCTGCCGGCGGAGCAGACGCCGAGGGGCCCGCCGGCGTGGTCGCCGCCCGTGCGGGTGCGCCGCGCTCGGCGCAGACGAGGAGGATCACGCGGCTCGAACGCAGCGTCGTGCCAATGCGGGCCTCGAAGTTCGCGTTCACGAAGGCGGGCGCACCCACGGTGTACCCGAGGAACCGCCCGTCCACCGTCGCCCACACGGATTCGAGCCGGCAGCCGCTGTCCCCCGCCACCACCACGAGGTCATCGATCGTCCCGTCCCAGGCGACGAGTCCGATCCCCTCGCCGGGAATGGCGCCCATGACCAGGGGCCCCTCCGCCCGGACAGTCATCGCCATCGTGGCGGCGAACAGCGCGCCGACGATGAACGATCCGAGCGTGGCCATGCGTCTCGGCACGCCTACCCCCTCGCGAGGAGGCTAGGCACTCAGCCCCGGGGCAGTGGTTGAACGGTCGTTGAGGCGACGGCCCGATCTCAGGCCGCTGTGGTCGGGTGGCCGGGGCGACAGCAACCCAGACGCACGACGGGGCAGGCGATCTGCCTGCCCCGTCCGCGGCTGCGTCGTGGTGCTCCCAAGGGGAGTCGAACCCCTGTCTGGACCTTGAAAGGGTCCCGTCCTGACCGCTAGACGATGGGAGCAGTACGCCAGTGAGCGTACCAAGTCCCACCGTCGCGATCATCGCGCCCCATGGGCTAGAGGATGCTGCCACCCCGCATCGGCGGCACGCTGCTCGGCGGGAGGTCCCATGCCGCGACCTGCGCGCGTGGCGCGTATCTCACGCCGGTCGGCTCCACCGGCGACTGCGGTTCTGCCGCGCGGAACGTCGTCGCCTGCGGCTCCGGGGAGGTCGCCGGCATCGCGGAGCTCGAGGCTTGCGTCGGCTGGGCGGGCTGCGACGCCATGAATGCGCTCACCCGCTCCGGGACGTCCGTGCCGTTCGTTGGCGCCGGGGGCTGGTTCGGGGACACGTCGGGAGACGGGCCGTTCTGGCTCACGCCGCCCGGCGTCGACGGCTCCGCGGGCGACTCGTCGGGCGACTTGGGCTCGTACTTCAGGTACGCCGGTTCGTGGTCTCGCCTCGTGAAGAAGAAGTAGGCGATCACGGCGCCCGCGACCGCGAGCGCGAGGAGAAGGAGCGGCTTCTTGCTCCGCGACTTCTTTCGCGTCGCAGGCGCCTTCTCTACCTGCTCCCGCGCCGCCCGGATGACGGGCTCTGCCTGCTGGCGCAGGTCCGAGATGAGCTCTGCCGGCTCCGGCAGAGTCTCGCGCAACGCCTCGGCGCGATGCCGGCCGCGCTCAATGCCCCGCTGCGCCAGGGACCGCGCATCGTGGCGCACCCTGTCAGCGCGCGACTGCCTTCGTCCAAACATCCTGTCACCGCCTTTGTCCGCGCTCCCGCATGACCGATCAAGCGTTGAAGCTGGGTCGAGGAGCAGGCGTGATCCCCGCCTGGGACGGGGGGATCGTGAGTCGTGGAACCCAACCATAACACCAGCTCAAAGAGGGGCCTTGGTATTTGTCCACACCGCGCGTTACAGAGTGATTGCGGCCTCGCCCCCGGCCCGTGCCGCCAGCAAGCCCGGGGCGGGCGCTCGGCGTGGGTCACCGGGTCGAAGCCCACCCGGACGAAGGCTTCGTCTACACATCGAGGCGTCCGAGGGCGCGTCGCGGCCAGCCTGACGCCAGGACGCGGAATTCGGGGCTGTTCCCATAGGGGGACAGGGGTATAGTCGGGAGACTTATCTTCGGAGGGCCGTGCGCATGATTTCTGATCGTCTCGATCGCTTGGTGAAGCAGTACCCAGATCGGACCAGCCCGAACCCCGGCGCCGGCTATCAGCTGCTGCTTCGCCTCCGCATGCAGAACAAGCCGGGCATGCACGGCAGGGTCGCGACGGTCCTCGGTGACCTCGGGGCACAGATCCTCGATATCGACATCGCGGATGTGAACCCGGACGTCATCGTCCGCGACTTCATCATCCTCTGCGACGACGAGGCGCGGGCCCACGAGATCGTCGGTGCCGTCCAGGCCATCGAGGGCGTCGAGGTCCAGCACGCGTCCGACCGCACGTTCCAGCTTCATCGCCGCGGCAAGATCTCCGTCGCGAACAAGGTGCACATCCGCACGAACGCCGAGCTGTCGCACGTCTACACGCCGGGCGTCGGCCGCGTCTCGATGGCGATCCACGACAACCCAGATGCCGTGTGGTCGCTGACGATCAAGCCGAACACGATCGCCATCGTCACAGACGGCACCGCCGTCCTCGGCCTCGGCGACATCGGTCCAGAGGCGGCGATGCCGGTCATGGAGGGCAAGTCCATGCTCTTCAAGTCCTTCGCCGACATCGACGCGTGGCCGATCTGTCTCAACACGAAGGACCCCGAGGAGATCATCAGGATCGTCAAGGCGATCGAACCCGGCTTCGGAGGCATCCTCCTGGAGGACATCTCCGCGCCGCGCTGCTTCGAGATCGAGGACCGGCTCCGCGCCGAGATGCCCATCCCGGTGTTCCACGACGACCAGCACGGCACGGCCGTCGTCGTCCTCGCGGCGCTGATCAACAGCCTCAAGATCATCAAGAAGCGCCCGGAGGACCTGAAGGTCTGCGTCCTGGGCGTCGGCGCCTCCGGCGTCGCCTGTTCGAAGATCATGATGAACTTCGGCGTGAAGAACGTCATCGGCTTCGACCGGCAGGGTGCGGTCTACCGGGGCCGCAAGGAGCACATGAACGAGGCCAAGGAGTGGTTCGCGGACCACACCAACCCCGAGGGCTTCGACGGGACGATCGAGGAGGCCCTCGAGGGCGCCGACATGTTCCTCGGCCTCTCCGGCCCGAACCTGCTGAAGCCCGAGTGGGTGGACAAGATGGCGCAGGACGCGATCGTGTTTGCCCTCGCCAACCCGGTGCCGGAGGTGATGCCGAACGAGATCATCGGCAAGGCCCGGGTGATCGCGACTGGCCGCTCAGACTTCCCGAACCAGATCAACAACGTCCTCTGCTTCCCGGGCCTGTTCCGGGGCGCGCTGGACGCGGGCGCGATCAACATCACCGAGGAGATGAAGATCGTGGCCGCCCGTGCGATCGCGGAGACGATCCCAGACGAGCTCCTCACGGAGGACTACATCCTCCCGTCGGTGTTCAATGAGGAGGTCGTGACCCGCGTCTCCGAGGCTGTCGCTGCTGAGGCCATCCGCTCCGGCAACGTCCGCTCGAAGGGCTCGCGCGTCTTCATCTAGACCGCCTGCGTCGGATCGATTTCGGATAGCCTCCACGCGCAAGCGTGGAGGCTATTTCGTATGTCCGACTCCGTCCCGAGTCCGTCCGTCGCCGTGGGCACCCCGCGGATCGAGGTCCGCCCGGCCACCGCCGACGAGATGCCGGCCGTCATCGCGCAGGCCTCGCGACAGCTCGGCATGCCCACCGACTTCTTCGGCGGTATGTCCCCGGAGTGGACCACCTGCGTCTTCGTCGACGGCGAGGTCGCCACGACGTACGCGGCATGGCCCCTCCAGATCCGGTTCAACGGCCCCGCCGCGCCGGTCGAGGGCGTCACGTGGGTTTCCACGCACCCGGCCCACCGGCGCCAGGGGTACCTCCGCGCCGTGGTGCGGAAGCACTTCGAGCAGATGCGCGCACGGCGGCAGGCGTCCATCGCAGCCCTCCACCCGGCGTGGATGGCAATCTACGGGCGCTACGGGTACGCGAGCGTCACGACGCGGACGACCTACACCCTCGCGCCGCGAGACATCCGGTGGCGCCACCTGGTTGCGACCCCCGGAACAGTCCGCGAGGTCAACGTCGCAACGGAGTTCGGGCTGCTGGTCGACATCTACCGCCGCTACCGCGAGGAGCGGAACGGCCTCATCCACCGCGGCCGGGCGATGTGGGACGCCGGACCGACCGGCCAGCCGCCCGCGGGACACCGCCAGGTCGTCCTCACCTACGAGGAGTCCGGCGACCCGCTGGGTTATGTCGTCTATCACCACGGCCCGGGCCTGGAGCGTACCCGTGCCGGCGCCAGCCAGTATCTGCAGGTCACGGACTACTTCGCGCTCACGCCGGCCGCGCACCAGGCGCTCTGGACGGTGCTCGGCGGCTACGACAACGTCGCCGAGATCCGCCGGCCGAACGCGGGCCCGGACGATCCCCTGCCCCTGATGCTGGTCGAGCCGCGCATGCTCAACGCGCGGACCGAGGACGGCATCATGGCGCGACTCGTGAACGTGGAGGACGCCCTCCCGCTCCGCCCCTACCCGATCTCCACGGAGCTCACATTCGAGCTCGCCGACGGGTTCTGCGAGTGGAATGACGGGGCGTGGCGCCTGCACACGTCACTCACGCCGGGCGGAACGAGCATCGAGCGCCACGAGGGGCCGGTCGACCTCCGCCTCGGCGTCGACACGCTCGCCCAGCTCGCGTTCGGGCGCATCTCCGCGTCGGAGGCGGCCGCCGCGGGGCTCCTCGAGGGCGTGCGGGACGAGTCCGTCCTCCAGCGCTGGGATGCCGCGTGGCGGACGAAGTACCCGCCACACGAGAACGAGCACACCTGGTAGCCGGCTACCAGTCCCGGGGTTCGCCCGGACTCCAGTCGATCCACCACCCGTGGGGATCGGCGACGGCAAGCTGCCGCCAGGTGCCCCGACCACCTCGCAGCGTCGCGAGGATCACCGGCGCCGATCCAGGGTCCCGGCGCTGTCCGTTGAACCACTCGCCAAACCCGACGACCACCACATGGACCTCTCGTGCCCGGGATGCCTCGAGGAGCAGGGCCCTCAGGCGTTCGCGCATCTCCGCCGAGAACTGGTTGAGGACGAACGTCGCGAACACGACGGCCCGCGCACCGGCCGGCGCCGCGGCGATGGCGCTCGGGAGCACCTCGAACACGTCTGCCGTGCGCACCTCCGGAGGGTGTTCGCGTGCGACCTCCGTGGCTGCCTCCAGGACCCGGCGGCGCGTCTCGTGCTCGGGCCAGACGAGGGAACGGAGCCAGCGCATGTCGTCCTCGGATCGCACGTCCAGCGCGTTCAGATCCAGCCCGAGCCGCGACACTACCTCCGGCACACGATCCACCGGCAGTTCCGTGCCCCGCGCCTCGCACTCGAGGGTGAGCGTGGAGGACGGGGCGCCCGCCAGTGTGTCCGTCCCGCCCCGGTCATACCAATACGCATAGCGGTCGAAGAGCAGGTTGAGGCCGGCCGATGCCCCGACCTCGATGAGCGCGAGAGGAGCCTCGCCGCCCTCTTGCGCCACGGTGGCAAACACCGGGAACAGCACCGCCGACCGGCGCACCTCGTTCGTCTGCACCAGTCGGGTACGGAGCAGCTCCTCGACGGAGCCACGGTGGGCAAGGACGAATTCACGGAATGCCTCGGCGAGCTCACCGTCCGGCGCCCGGTATCCACCGCAGCTCGGGTAGTACGCTGCCAGCGCGGCATCCCGGTGGCCGTCCAGGATCGCGTGGACGGCGCCGAACAGGAGGTTCGGCACGGGCTGACCGGGCGAGGCCTCGGACGCGACATCCAGCAGGGTCTCGTCATCCACGATGACGGCGCAGAGCCGTTCGTACACCGGAGAGCCCTGCGGGATCGCCTCGGCCTCAGCGAACCGGCGGAAGGCCCGGCGGAGGCGGTCTCGCGTCTCGTCGTCCGCCACGGCTCCTCCTGTGAAGCGTCCCCGATTGCGCGCCGGGCGCCAGGGGAATCTCCCGGCGCTTGGCCGAGCCTACGCGCTCTTGTAGTCTGCCCGCGCACCGCTGCCAACAGCCGCGCTCGGGAGGAACACCTAGATGCCGCTCGTCCTTGGAGTGACCGGGTCCATCGCGACCGGGAAGTCCTACCTCTGTCAGTACATGGTGGAGAAGTACGGCGCGATCCACGCAGACGCCGACAAGGTCGTCCACCGCATGTACGACCCCGGCAAGCCGGGCTTCGACCGCATCGTCGCCGAGTTCGGCGAGGAGGTGATCGGCGAGGACGGATACATCGACCGGAAGAAGATCGGCGCGCAGGTCTTCGGCAAGCCGGAGCGCATGCGTGACCTCACCCGCGCGATCGGCGACATCGGCGGTGAGATGAAGCGCGTCATCGATGAGTGGCGCGCGACGCTCGGCCCGGGCGACATCGCCATCCTCGAGGCGGTGAACCTCATCGAGGCGCAGTACTCCGGCTGGACCGACGCGACCTGGCTCGTGGGCGCGGATTACGACGTCGCCCTCCCGCGCCTGATGACCCGCAACAACTTCTCGGAGGCGGAGGCCCGCCAGCGCCTGGATGCCGCGCGGACGTGGCAACAGCGCGAGCCCGCCTCCGACCGGCTGTTCATGAACAACGGCTCGCTCGAGGAGCTCCAGACGTCGATCGACCGCGCCGTCGAAGAGACGATGGCGATGTTCAAGGCCGGCACCCTGCCGACGTCGCGCTGGCACGCGTGGTGGGAGGCTATGGCCCCGGAACGCGAGGCCGCGGCACAGGCAGCAAAGGAGAAGCAGGCGTAGGCGGCCGGCAATCCCAAGCCGGGACTTGTCCGAGCGGTACGCCGCGTTAGAATGGTGTTTCCGCGGAAGTAGCTCAGTGGCAGAGCGCCTCCTTGCCAAGGAGGAGGTCGCGAGTTCGACCCTCGTCTTCCGCTCCACGAACGAACGAAGGCCCGCCGCGAGGCGGGCCTTCTGCTTGCTCGCCGCTCACCTCGACTGCAGGGCTACCCCAGCCGTCGCACGAGCAGATCGAGATACTCCTCGACCCGTGCGCGGATGAGCGCGTCATCGAGGTCGTGGCGCCCCACGTCGTGCCACTGAGCCGCAGTGGGCGCCCCCGTGTCGAGCGCGTCGAGGAGGTCCCAGTAGGGCTCCTGTTCGACGCCGGCGACTGCCTCGTAGGCCTCCCGGAACGTTTCGGCCGCGTCGACACCAAGGAGGGCGGCGAGGTTCACGCGACAGTGCGCGACGTCGATCCCCGCCGGGCCGTTGGAGGCGTTCACCCAGTCCGTCACGCCGGAGAGCCGCCCGTAGTGCCAGAGGACGTTCCCGGGGTGGTAGTCGCGATGGATGAACGTCCTCGCGAAGCCGGGCTCGGCGCGGAGCGAGAGCTCGTTGGCTCGGAGCCACAGGTCAGGCCGGTGTGACCAGGCCGGCGAAGCGAACGGACGGGCGCGGAACCACGGGCGGTAGCGAGGGAGGCCCTCCACGGCGCCGGCCTCGTGCAGGGCCGGGAGGAACGCCGCGAGCTCGCCGACGTAGTCGCCGAGCTCGGTGGGAGCCAGCTGGAGGCGCCCGGCCACGCGCGTCATCAGCACCGCCGGCACGCCCGCTTCGGCGCCCGTCTGGTCGACCGCGAGGAGACGAGGGACCGGCAGCGCGCGGGTTCCGAGGGCGCTGAGGACGCTGGCTTCGCGCCCGGCAAGGCCGGGATCTTCGGCGAGCCAGTCCTCGCGGACGAAGCGGCGCAGAACGGCCCATTCGAGGCCCCGGACACCCTCGACGCGCAGGAGGTGGACCGCGGCCGAGGTGCCGCCTCGGAGGCGCCGAGCACCGGTGACGCGGGCGCGACGGCCGAGGGCGCGCGCGGCCCAGCGGATCGCCTCGAGCGGCGGCCTCCGGCGGAGGGCGATGGGTAGGCGGGTCATCACACTCGCGATCGGTTCGGTCGAGAACGTGAAGTCTACGTTAGGATGAGCGCGCACCCGTGCCGGGGTGGCGAAATGGCAGACGCAGCGCACTCAAAATGCGCCGGGTAATCCCCGTGTGGGTTCGAGTCCCACCCCCGGTACCACCTCGACTGACTCCGTGTGAGGGGCACCGCCGTGCACGGCGACATCCTTGTCGAGTTTGCCGGCGTGCTGATCGTGGCTGCCACGGTCGGGGGGATTGGGCTGCTCCTCCGCCAGCCGCTGATCATCTCGTTCATTGCCGTCGGCATTCTCGTCGGACCGACCGGACTCGACTGGATCGGTGAGTCGGAGGCCTGGGACCTCCTCTCGGTCACCGGGATCTCGCTCCTGCTCTTCGTGGTGGGCCTGCGGCTCGACCTGGACGAGGTGCGGGCGACGGGGAGCGTGGCACTCACCACCGGGCTGGGGCAGGTGGCGTTCACGTCGGTCATCGGCTTCGGGATCGCGCTGGCGCTGGGAGAGGACATGGTCTCCGCCGCGTACATCGCGGTGGCGCTCACCTTCTCCAGCACGATCATCATCGTGAAGCTGCTCTCCGATAAGCGAGAGATCGACTCGCTGCACGGGCGCATCGCGGTCGGCTTCCTGATCGTGCAGGACATCGTGGTCGTGCTCGTCATGATCGTGATCTCCGCGATGTCGGTAGGTGGCGCCGATCCGGTCCGCGAGGCCGCACTCGTGGTCGGCAGCGGGGTGGCGCTGGTCGCCGGGGTCGGCCTGGCGATGAAATTCGTGGTGCCGTGGCTCTTCGCGATCCTCGCCCGGCAGCAGGAGCTCCTCGTCCTCGGCGCCATCGCCTGGGCCATGGCGCTCGCCGTCATCGCAGAGTCGCTGGGGTTCAGCACCGAGGTCGGCGCGTTCCTCGCCGGGGTCTCGCTTGCCTCCACGAGGTTCCGCGACGCCATCGGCGCACGGCTGGTGACCATGCGCGACTTCCTGCTGCTGTTCTTCTTCGTCACGCTCGGAGCGGCGCTCGACCTCTCGGCCCTTGGTGGCCAGGTTGTACCGGCCCTCGTGCTCTCGGCGTTCGTGCTGGTCGGAAACCCGCTCATCGTCGTCGCCATCATGGTGGCGATGGGCTACCGAGCTCGTACGGGATTCCTGGCAGGCCTCGCCGTCGCGCAGATCAGTGAGTTCTCGCTCATCCTCGGCGCGCTCGGCGTGAGCGTCGGACACATCGGGGACGAGCAGATGGCGCTCATCACGCTCGTCGGGCTGGTCACGATCGGCACCTCGACGTACATGATCCTCTACTCGGGCCCGCTCTACGAACGCCTGGCCCCACTGCTCGCACCACTGGAACGACGCGTCCCGACGCGCGAACAGGTGAGCAACCACCCCGTCGAGCGCACGAACGTGATCGTCCTCGGGCTCGGGCGATTCGGAGGTGCGCTCTCCCGGCGGTTGGGTGAGCGCGGACTGCGCGTCCTCGGCATCGACTTCGACCCGGAGGTCGTGCGCAGATGGGAGCACGATGGCGCCACCGTGCGGTACGGGGATATCGAGGACCCCGAGGTCTACGCCTCGCTGCCCCTTGATGCCGACTGGGTCGTGTCGAGCCTCCCCAACCTCGCGACGAACCTGCACCTGCTGGATGTCCTGCGGGCTCGGGGGTTCCGCGGGCGGGTCGCCCTCACGGCCCACACGGAGCACGCTGCGCGCGCGCTGGACGACCGCGGCGCCGACCTGGTCCTGGTGCCGTTCGTCGAGGCGGCGGCGCACGCGGCGGCGTACATGACCGGGGACGAGAGCGTCGAGTACGCCGCGCGCCACGAGCCGGTCTGGACGCAGGACGACGACGAGTTCCTCGAGGCCGTCGGCACCAACAGCGCCGAGCTGGGCGGCTGACACCGCCCGTCAACGGGGCGCCGCGGCTCCTGCTTCGTCACGTGCCGATTCCGCAGCCTCGGCGGCGTCACCGATCCGGGTGAGCGCGAGGACGAAGACGAGGCCCCCGAGGCCGAGCGCGAGCGCAAGCAGGATCGGATCGCCATCCTCGGGCATCCGCAGCCCTCGGTCCTCCTCCAGGAATGGCCAGAGCGCTCGCAGCGAGCCGAGCATCAGCCCCACCAGCGCCGCCATCGTCAGATCGCGCGCATGCACCAGCAGCCAGCGCAGCACCGATGCGAACAGGGAGATGCCGACCGCCGCCCCGGCGAGGAAGACGGCGACGTAGACCACGTCGCGCTCGTGCACCGCGTCGAGCGTCGGCTCGTACATCCCGATGATGAGCAAGAGGAACGATCCACTGATGCCGGGCAGGATCATCGCGCAGATCGCCAGCGCCGCCGCGCCGAACACCGCCGGCATCGAAGGGTCGGCGACCTCGGTATCCGGGAGCCCGGAGAACACAAAGGCGGCGGCAGCCGCAACCACGAGCAGCGACGTCGTGCGCACGCTGTGCTCACGGATGCGCCGCCACGGCAGCACGAGCGACCCCGCGATGAGGCCGAAGAACAGCGCCCGCATCGGCACCGGGTGGTCCTCCAGGAGCTGCGGGATGAACGCCGACGCGACCAGGATCGCCGTGCCGATCCCGGCACCCAGCGGGAGGACGAGCGTCCACTCCACGGAGAGCAACGAGCGGGTCGCATCGCCGGGCCGCCCCCGGAGCGCGAGCGTGACCGCGGCCACCGCTCGCCCAATCGACTCGATGAGGCGCGTGTAGATGCCGACGATCAACGCCATCGTGCCGCCGGACACGCCCGGTACCACGTCCGCCGAACCCATCAGCAGGCCGTACAGGTAGTGCCGGAACAGGAAGTCGGGGCGCATTGAACCTCGATCGGGCCAGGCGCTGATGTGGCGGGGCGCAGAAGGCGAGACTAGTACGCGCGTGGCCCCCGGCGATCCTTTACCGGCGCCCGATCATCGAACCACCGTCGACGTTCGTGTACCCGGAGACGAAGTCCTCGACGTGATGATCATCCGGCTCGAACGCCTGGCGCTCGACGGTCCCGAGGTCGTTGCAGAGCACGTGCAACGAGACTGAGGGGACCGCCGAGGCAGTGATGACCTGGTGGATGTCCTCGTCCGGGTGGCGCAGGGGCGTCAGCTCACCCAGCACGATGCGATCCTCGGAGATCAGCTCGAGCTCGGCGTAGCCCGGCCGGGAGCCGTCGTCGCGGCGCATGAACTTGCGCTCAACCTGCTCGCCCTGGACGAGTCCCACCCAGCCGTCCGTGAGGTGGTTGTGCACCTTCGTCATCGCCATCGGTGGGACCACCATCGTGAAGATGCAGAGGTCTGGCTCCTGCGACCGATAGACGGCCCAGGCCGCCGTGGTGTCCGGCACCGGCTCGCGGAACCGCTCCGTGATCCACGTCGGGTCGTACAGGAGCTGCTCGACGGGCGCCCTCAGCGCCTGGAGGATGGACGCGCGGTCCTCGCGGGCCACGATGTTGCGAAAGTCCTCCACGAAGCGGCGGAGCACCGGCTCGACGGGTTCGATGTAGAACGACTCAGGCACGGGACACCTCCGGTTCGAGTGCCGACCTCAGCCTAACGTCCCTCGAAGGGATCGGGCAGTGGCGGCCGGGCTGGCGGTCTGCGACGCTACGCGGCGCATGCTCGCACGAGCAGGCACGGTGGCGGATGGTGTAGCGGTAGCACAGGGGACTTTGGATCCCTTAGCCCAGGTTCGAATCCTGGTCCGCCAGCCAGCGGTCGTCGATTCGGTCGGCCGCACCGGCGGGCGCGACGCGGCGGCTGTTGCTCGCTGGTCGCGCGTGCGGGAAACTAGTTCGACCCGTTCCCCGATAGCTCAACGGTAGAGCAACCGGCTGTTAACCGGTAGGTTCGTGGTTCGAATCCACGTCGGGGAGCCAACCCAATCGCCCGCGCAGTCGTTGACGATCCGGGGCCTCTGCCCCACCCGACGTGCCGCCGGCGTAGATCTCCAGCACGATCTGACGCTCCCCCACCTCGACGCTCCGCAGGAGCAGTTTGAACAGCTCCTTGCGCTCGTGTGGCTTCAGGTGCTCGTAGACCTCGTCGACGCGGCCAAGGGCCTCGCGCACGGCCTCTGCTGAGGCCCCTGACGTCTCGATCTCTCCGATCTGACGGTCGAGGTCGGCGATCCCCGCCCGGAGGTCGTCCCGCTGTGCCGAGAGCTGCTCCAGACGCTCCTCCACGAACGATCGCCCCGCCTCGACCTCCGACCACTCGGTCAGCACCTTGTCCGCGGTCGCGCCGACCTTGGCGAGCTGCTTCGTCATCCCCTCGCGCTGCTTACGCAGCTTGGGGAGGTCGCGGGAGAGGCGGCGGTTCGTCTCGGCGGCGAGTGATTCGAGCGTCGTCGGATCGTTCGCAAGAAGCCGGAGGCGGTCGAGCACTGCGCCCTCCAGCCGGTCGGCAGACACTCGCAGTCCACAGCGCTTCTGGCAGGAGTAGTAGAAGTACTCCTTGCCGTGCCGGCCTGTCCCCGACCGGCCATGCATCGTCCCCCCACAGCGCGCGCACTTCGCCAACCCGCCACTCAGGACGTAGACGTGCTTGATCCGCTTCGCTGCGTTATGTCCTGTCCTGCCGTTCGTCGCCTTCAGCGCCTGGACACGGTCGAAGAGGTCCTGGTCGATGATCGCGGGCCAGACAGCGTCCACGAGTTCGGGGCCGTCGAGGCCTTGGACTTCGCGCTGGCCGACGTAGGCGACGTTCTTGAGCATCTGCTGCACCGTGGAGAAGGTGAACTCCCCTCCTGCGTGGTGCTTGCCGCGCCGTGACGTGTAGGACTTGCCTCGGTAGCCCGCCCGATTGAACCGCTCGACGGTCTCCTTGATGGAGCCGCACTCCAGGTACGTCTCGAACAGGAACCGGACTCCCTCGACCTCGGCGGCGTTCGGGATCAGGTAGCCCTTGCGGTCGGGGTCGAGGTCGAAGCCGAAGAGGCGTCCCCCGTTCCAGAGACCACGTTCGGCCCGCGCGATGACCGCGTCCCGCGTGCGCTCAGAGGTCTGCTCGCGCTCGAACTGCGCGAGGGCCATCAGGATGGTCATGATCAGCCGCCCGTGCGGCGTCGTGGTATCGAACTGCTCCTTGAGCGAGCAGAACTCGACCTGGTGCTCGTCCAGCACCTCCAGCAGGTCGAGGAAGTCGCGGAGGCTGCGACAGAAGCGGCTGAGCGCCGTGCAGACGATCGTGTTGACCCGCCCGGACTCGATGTCCGCGAACAACCGCTGGAACTCCGGGCTGCGCGCCGAATCCTTGCCCGACACCCCGCGCAACTCGTAGACCGCGGCTTCTTCCCACGGCTCACCGATCGTGTCGCGCTTGTACGCGACCTGCTGGCGGAGCCGCTGGAGCTGGGTGACGAGGCTGCCCTCGGGGTTCGACGCCTGGATGTCCGTGGAGACGCGGACGACAAGCCCGACGCGGCGCACATCCTCGCGCTGCTGGCGTACTGCCCGCACAGCTACCACCGGGGTTGCTCCGCATCCATGTCGTGATGCACCGACATGTCACGCCCGAAGTCAACGGCGGCGCGCGCCCTCAGCCAGCGCTCGATCCCGGTCGCAAGCAGCGCGTGTAGCCGCTGAGCGCGCTCGGCGCTGGCGGCGTCCTCGACCAGACGGGCGGTGAACTCGGGCTGAGTGGGTTCGGCCATGCCTACCCATACGCAGCCCGTGCCCGATCTGTCGGATCGCCCGTCGCCAAGGCACCTCCGGTCGCCTCCGGGAGATCTCCGCCATCTGATCGGAGGTCAAGAACCGCCAGATCAGGAGGGTGCCAAATCCAGGTACCCCACCGCCCGGCGGCGACTCAGAGGCCCGCGACGACCACCGCATCAAGGAGGTGGTGGACGCCTACCTGCGCACTCACCCGCCGATTCCGGGCTTCGACCGGCATGACTTGTACCAGGAAGGCCGCCTCGCGTGGCTCCTCGCCGAGGATACCTATCGGCGAGACGGCGGTGCATCCCGTGCGACCTACATCGGTCGCTGCGTCACGAACCACCTGCGAGACCTCGCTCGCCGGGCGGGAGCGCAGCGCCGTGGCGGGAGACGAAGGGCGCTCTCTCTCGACCTGCCGGTGACGGAGGACGGCGACTCGCTCATCGACCTCCTGGCCGATAGATCACCGACGCCACACGAGGAAGCGGAGGCCTCCGACCTCGCATCGCGCCTGTCTCACCTCCGCGAACGGCTCAGTGGTCGCCAGCGCGCAGTCCTCGACGGTCTCGCTCGCGAGCAGCCGATCGCCGGCCTCGCCCGTGACCTGAGCGTCTCGCGCGACACCCTCTACGAAGACATTCGTCGCATTTGTGAAGTCGCCCGCGACGAGGGACTCGAAGACTTCCTCCGCTGATCCGACAGATCCGATCCGTTCTGCGTATGGGTGCTCATGGACACCCAAACGCTTCGCTTCACCTTTCCACCCGGAGCAGACCCGGAGGTGGTCGAGGACGACTTCGGCCTCGCCCTCTTCGCGGCCAGCTGTATCTATGGACGCCCGAGCGTCCGCCTTGCGGCCCGCTACCTCGTCAGCCCGGATGGGCGCCGCTGCGTCGCCTCGGTCGCCGGTGCCGCCGGTGAGGCGGTGCTGCGCATCTTTACCGGGCTCTGCACCTCGCGGCTCGGCGAGGACGGCTTCCGCATCGAGCGCGTCGGCGGTGCGGCATGCTGAACCCCGCCAACCTCGGAGAGGCTGCCATCGACCTTGCCCAGGCGGGCTGGGCGGTCTTCCCGTGCCACCCCACCGGGCCGCGCGCCAAGTCACCCATTTCCGTGCTCGCTCCGCACGGCCACCTGAACGCCACCAGCGACCCCGAGGTGATCCGGCGCTGGTGGCGTGAATGCCCCAACGCCATGATCGGCGGCGCTGTCCCGGCTTCTCTGATGGTGATCGACATCGATCCCAGGAACTGCGGCAGCTTCGACGCACTCGAAGCGCTGGCCGGCCCCTTGCCTGGGACGCTCACCGTGTGGAGCGGTCGCGACGACGGTGGCCGCCACCTCTACTTCCTCAGACCTCCTGGGCCCTTCACGTCGACGCGGCTGCCCGATGGCATCGACCTGAAGGTGCATGGCTACTGCATCCTCCCACCGAGCATCCATCCGGCCACGGGCCAGCCGTACCGCTGGGAGATTCACGACCCTTCGCCCCTCCCCGTTGGTCTCCTCACGCTCCTGCGCCCACCCCCGGCGCTGCCTCGCGCGGTCCAAGGCCTCGGGATTGTCAGTGGAGATGGTCTCGTCCGGTTCGTGGCAGGTCTGCAACCCGGTGAACGGAACCGGGGCACCTACTGGGCGGCCTGCCGCGCCGCCGATGACGGCGTACTGGAGACCCTGGCAGCGGACCTCGTTGCCGCCGCCGTCCAGACCGGCCTGTCGGAGCACGAGGCCGTCCGCATCGTCCAGTCCGCCCGACGCAACTCGGGGGTCCGCTCATGACCACCGTGCCCACCGTCCCGCCCGTCTCTGACCAACCCAACGATGACCTTTCGTCGCTTACATCGCTTTCCGCGCGGTCCCGGTCGTGGCCGGAGCCTCTGGCCGAGGAGGCCTTCTACGGACTCGTGGGCGACGTCGTCCGTGCGATCGACCCCGTCACGGAGGCCGACCAGGCGGCAGTGCTCATGCAGTTGCTGGTCGCCATCGGGAACGCCGTCGGGCGCCGGCCGCACTTCCAGGTCGAGGGCAACCGGCATGGCATGAACCTCTTTGCTGCAGTCGTGGGCGACACCTCGAAGGCACGCAAGGGCACGTCCTGGGGACGCGTGCTCGACTTGATGCGGTCGGCTGACCCCGAGTGGACGGGGACACACATCGTGACGGGCCTCTCCAGCGGTGAGGGGCTCATCTGGGCCGTGCGCGACCCGATCTCCAAGACCGAGGCGATCCGCGACCCGAAGACGAAGGAAGTGATCGGCTACCAGGACGTGATCGTCGACGAGGGGGTGGCAGACAAGCGCCTGCTCGTCGTCGAGTCCGAACTCGCCTCGACCCTCAGGGTGATGGGGCGCGACGGCAACACCCTCTCGCCGGTCTTGCGCGAGGCATGGGACTCCGGCGACCTGCGGACCCTCACGAAGAACTCCCCTGCCGTCGCGACCGGCGCGCATATCTCGGCCATCGGCCACATCACCTCCGACGAGCTCCGACGCTATCTCGACCGCACCGAGGTCGCGAACGGCCTCGGGAACCGCTTCCTCTGGGCGTGCTCGCGGCGGTCCAAGACCCTGCCCGAGGGCGGCGGGGAGATCGCCGGCCGCGCCGACCTCGTGAGGCGACTCCATGAAGCGCTGGCGTTCGCGCGGGACGTCGATGAAGTGCGCCGTGACGACGATGCGCGCGAGGTATGGAGAGCCGTCTACCCACAGCTGTCTGAAGGTGCTCCCGGCCTGCTTGGAGCAATGACGGCGCGTGCTGAGGCCCAGGTGATGCGCCTGGCCGCGCTCTACTCCGTGGTCGATCAGTCGGTGTCGATCGGCGTGAAACACCTCTACGCGGCGCTGGCGCTGTGGGACTACGTCTCGTCCTCGGTGGCGTTCATCTTCGGCGACTCCCTCGGCGATCCGATCGCCGACGAGGTCCTCCAGGCGCTCCGTGCCCGTCCGGACGGGATGACGAGGACGGAGATCCGTGACCTGTTCGGTCGCCACCGCTCCGCGGACCAGATCACCCGTGCCCTGACCTCACTCCACGTCCTGAACCTCATCGACTCGCGCACCGAACCCACCAACGGGCGTCCCGCCGAGCGGTGGTTCGCGGTGTCTTCGAACGGAGGCAACTGATGCGTTTCCTCGAACTCGCGAAGCAGACACGACGCGCGGTAAGCGACCAAAGCGACCGAAGTCCCTCTGACGAGGGGGTTTCGTCGCATACCGCGCTTCGGTCGCAGTCCGACACGTACACACCGGGGGACGGCTGTGGCCTCCACGAGGTCACCGCCGATGACGTTGCAGCTCGATGGGCACAACTGGAAGCGATCATCGGCGCGACGCCCGAGGACGACCGCGACGCCCAGTGGTCGGTCGTGTCGGTCTGCCCATGCTGCTGCGGGCCATCGAGAGTCAAGACGCTCCTGTGCACACGGTGCGAGGGCGCGGATCTCGACGAACTGCGGAAGACTCCACCTTGCACCGATTGCGGCGAGCCGAGCACCACCGTCGAAGGTGGTTCGTGGCGGTGCGAGTCCCATCGGAGCGTCCGATGAGGACGCGCGGACGTGTCTACCAGGAGCCTCGCCTGAACGAATCGGAGCGCGCCGTCGCGGTGCGGTGCCCGCGTGACTGTGGCGCATACCTCGCGGAGGAGCCGCAGCGTGGGGCCAATGGCGCATGGGCAGATGTGCTGTTCTGCCTAAGCGAGGCATGCGGCTGGCGCGAGTGGACGATCGAAGATGTCTGCGCCGACGTGCATCGGCTCGCCCGCCAGGGTCATCGACCGTCGGAGATAGCCAGGCACCTTGGCATCAGCGAACGGAGCGTGTTCAGACGCCTCGCGGAGCAGCGCCGCTAGGCCCGGCCAACGATGAAGACTCTCAACTACGGACCGCGCTGCCCGCCGTCGGTCCCGTCTACGCTGCGACGGCCATCGCCCCCTGGTACCAGCCAATCCGCTCCAGAACCGCTTCGTCGCCGCCGAGATCCTCGATGACCGGCAACATCGCGGCCTCGCCGTTCGGGTCAGGTGACACCGCGCTGACCACGCCGTCGCCGATGCCAAGTCTCCCGGACATCTCCCGGGCGCGGGTGACGACCCAGGAGATCCCTCGCTGTGCGCCAGAATGGTGATCGGCGATCGCGTCAGCAATCTCGTCAGGGAATCCCCATAACCGGGCCAGCGACTCGCCCCACTCGCTGTGGTCCATCCCGAAGATCGATCGCTCCGCCTCGCTGGCCGGAACCCCGCGCTGGGCGAGCTTCACCACCTGCGCATACCGTGCCGGCTCTGCCGTCGCGAACGCGAGGCGGCCGACGTCATGCAGCAGCCCAGCCGTGAAGGCCTCAGAGTGCCGGACGTCACCCCAGGCAGTCGCGTCGGCGAGGACGGCGGTAGCGATGAGGTGTCGCCAGATCTCGTCCTCGTCGATCCCCGAGCGGTGCAGGCCCTGGAATGACTGCGACAGTGCGACTCCCACGATGATCCGGCGCGCCTCTCTCATGCCCACGCGGACCAGCGCGACGCGCGTGGTATTCACACGGTCCACCGGCGCGGATACAGCAGAGTTTGCCGCACGCAGGAGCGCGACCGTGAGGGCGGGATCTCCGTCGATCACGCCCAGCAGGTCTTCGTGCGAAGGATCGATGTTGGCGACGAGGGCAAGTGCCCGTACACGGGCTGCCGGGAGAGCCGGGAGTTCGACCGAAAGGGTCATCTACGGCTCCTCTCCGGGCGCTCCCGAAGACACTGGTCGCATTTTGCTCGTAGCACGACTATCGGCAGAAGACCGACCCGCTGAATGATCGAGCGGCAACTGGTGACCTTCGTCCCTCAGTCCAGACGACCGGCTGCATGACTGCAGCGACATTCACGACGGTCACGCCGGGACACGGCCTCCTTGCGCCTCGCTATCCAAGGGATGGTGGAACCAATGGGTCCTCGGGCTGACAACTCGCCTTACCGAAGCTGCCCCGCCACGCGGCACGATCCGACCATGCCCGGCTACCGCAGCGCCCCGCTCCCGGCCAACTGGAAGAGACTCCGCGCTCGCGTCCTGAAGCGCGACGGTGGCATCTGCCAAGTCTGCAGGACACCCGGAGCCGACGCCGTCGACCACATCGTCCCTGCGTTCAGGGGCGGCACCGATGACGAGTGCAACCTCGCCGCAATCCACGACCGCGTCCCGCCGCACTGCCACCGAACGAAGACCGCACGCGAGGCCAACCCACCACGCCGGCGACCGCTCGGCACCCATCCCGGAGCACTCGACTGATGGACCCGATTGCCATCGTCCTGGTCGTCGCGTACGTCTCGATGCTGCCGTACATCTGGCTCTATGCCGTGATGTGCCTCGTGTGGTGGTGGGGGAGGCCCCCCTTGACGTGCGGCACGGAGAGCGTGGGCGTAGCACCTCGCTGTGTGTACGGGTTTCGGCGGATCGTATCCGCGATGCGGAGATGGATAGTGGGCCGTTCCAACTGGATCGGGGTCGCCATCACCGATGAGGCCAGGGGGCGGAATAGGGGGTCCTGCGGAGAACCCGGCCGATTGGTTTAGCCTCCTGACCAGACGGCGACATTTCAGCCGACCACGCGCTCCAGCCCTGCCGCGTCCAAGACGCGGATCTCACGGCGGCTGACCTCCACAAGGCGATCCGCCACCAGTCGGGCGAGCGCTCGTTGCACCACGTCGGGCACCGTACCCAACTGTGCGGCAAGCTCGGGCAGCGTGTACCAGCGAGGGCGCTCAAGACGCCCATCAACCGATCCGTCGAGGATCAGACGGGCCAGCCGGCCAGCCACCGAGCGGAGCGAGAGGTCGGCAACCATTTCCGTCAGGCGGACCATGTGATCCGCCATGTTGCGGATCACCTCTTCCGCAAATTCCGGATATGCGCGCAGCACTTCTCGCACCGCGGCGCGCGGCAGGACCGAGGCGGTGACGGCCTCCAGTGCGATCGCCGTTGCAGGGTTCGTATGGTCGGTGAAGGCTGCGACGGCGTTCGCAGGCTCCCAGGGGTCAAGGATCGCGAGGGTCTGCTCCCGGCCCTGCGGGGATAGCTTGACGACTTTGACCCGCCCTGACTCCACGAGGAGCAGGCCGCGCGACGGCTCGCCTTCCGTGAAGAGGACATCCCCCGGACCAAATACCTGGCGCACCGCCCGACCGGCGAGCTCCTCGAGCACTGCGGGGGCAAGCGCTGAGAAGAACGGCAGCCGGCGGAGCTGTTCTGCCAGTTCTGAACTCATCTGGACCGCCTTCCCAACGTACAGGATCCCGTCGTCAGCGTGAGATCCGACGAAAGTCGCCGACCTGGAGTCTGTAGACGCTCATGCTTGAGGGGCAAACATGGAGGTCACCCATGGACGAACATCAGGACGCCCTGGAGCGCTGGGGGCGGTTTATAGCCGCACGACCGAAGCGCGTGATCCTCGGCTGGCTAGTCGCCGCTGCCCTGGTCGGCGTAACCGGCCGGTCACTGGCGGAGGGCACGGTGAGCAGCCTTTCCGTGCCTGGCACCGAATCACAACAGGCCGTGGAGGTTCTCCAGCAGTCGTTTCCACAACGTGCGGGAGATTACCTCGACATCGTACTGAGTGCGCCCGGCGGACTCGCCGACCCGGATACACGCGATCAGATCAACGGGCTGGTCACGAGCGTGACCGCCGTCCCCGGCGTCGTCGCCGTGTCGTCCCCATACGGCGAGGGCGGCATCGTTTCAGCCGATGGAACCGTTGCGATCGCTCGCGTCCAGTTCGCACAGGCCGCCGATGATGTACCCGAGACGGCCGTCACGGCCATCGAGACCCTCGCGACGGGTGTGCGGGGCGGCGGCCTCACGGCGGAGATGGGCGGCCCGGTAGCGCTCGCTCAGGAGCGTGAGGGCCCGAACGAGTCGACCGTACTCGGGCTCATGTTCGCAACGCTCGTGCTGTTCATCCTCTTCCGGGCGCTCCTCCCCTCCGTCCTGCCAATCGTGAGCTCGCTCGGTGGCTTGGCGGTCGGGTTTGCCGCGATCTTCCTGATGACCGCATTCGTCGACCTCAGCAAGTTCGCCCCGAACATCGCGGCGATGCTGGGGCTGGGGATCGGCATCGACTACGCCCTCTTCATCGTGGCCCGCCACCGGGAGAACCTGCTCGACGGCCGGAGCACCGCGGACGCGCTGGGGGTAGCGCTCGCCACCGCCGGCCGGTCCGTCGTCTTCGCTGGTGGCGTGGTGATCACGGCGCTCCTCGGCCTCGGTCTCATGGGCATCCCCTTTGTCGGATGGCTGGGCGCGGCCGCTTCGGCGATGGTCGTGGTGACGATGCTGACGGCGTTGACGCTGCTCCCCGCGCTTCTAGCGCTTGCCGGTCATCGCGTGCTCCGAGGGGGACTTACGCGCGGTGCGAGCCGGCAACTGCAGGCGGATCACGGGGCCAGCCGCTGGTATTCCCTCGGGCTGTCGATCATGCGGCGCCCCTACCTGTTCTTTGCGGCCAGCGCGGCGATCCTGATCGCCCTGAGCCTCCCCGTCATAGAGATGCGGCTTGGGACGGCTGACGCCGGGACCAATCCATTGACCACCAGCACCCGGCGCGCGTACGACCTGGTGGCAAATGCCTTCGGGCCAGGGATGAACGGGCCATTGCAGGTCGTCATCGAGGGCACGGACCCGGAGGCTGTTGGAGCGGTGCGCACGGCGCTCTCCAGCACCCCGGGCGTCCAGGCGGTGACCCCACCCATGCTCAACGCGAGCGGTGACACGGCCGTCCTGTCGGTCATCCCCGCGTCGTCACCGCAGGCAGTGGAGACCACCGACCTCGTCCATCTGCTCAGGGACGAGGTGCTCCCGGCCGCCGTCGACGGCAGTGGCGCCGTGACCTATGTCGGCGGTGCGACGGCCCGAGCGATCGACATCGCGGACCGCATCGCGGCGAGGCTCCCGGCGTTCTTCGGGCTTGTCATCGGGATCAGCTTCATCCTGCTGGTGATGGTCTTCCGGTCGCTGGCGATCCCCGTGAAGGCCGCGCTGATGAACCTATTGTCGATCGGCGCCGCCTACGGGATCGTGGTCGCCGTGTTCCAGTGGGGCTGGGGCATGAACATCGTCGGTGTCTCCCAGGC
>WBZO01000218.1_pt1 | contig 145777 bp, 133 predicted proteins | sample 5204261 | NCBI WGS metagenome assembly WBZO01 (sample SAMN12412400, study PRJNA552823) | activated sludge metagenome | isolation source: activated sludge from anammox sidestream of wastewater treatment plant... | place: USA: North Carolina | collected 2017-09 | reverse complement strand
GCGGCATTTCCTGTACACAAAACAATAACTGGTCACCCCAACCCCTCCCAGGTAACCAGCCTTAGTCACTTCCTTACTTCATCCAAAACAAGACTACTTCGTCAGCAGGGGTAAGTCAAGGTTTTAAAGGCTCGTATACCAAGCAAACACATCACCTCCATTCACTGATAAGCAAGAAATAATCATCTAAAAAACAATAATTAAGATAGTTGATTACCACTATCAACAAATGATTTTCGCTCTCCGAAAAACCCCACAAAACAATTCGGGTTAAAGAACAAACCATAAAGGAGTCTCTGGAAAACGTCAGCAAGGCAGTCAGTTCAAGGCGAAAATCGGAGAAAAAACGGAGTTTATACGTAATAAATGAGTATTTTGAACTGATGTTTAACGCAGAAATGACAACGCAGGTAGTTTTTCAGAGGTTCCTAAACATTTATTTGTTGATTTGACAGATTAGATTACGTTACAGCCCAAGGAAGGTAAAATTGGAACCTTAGTTTTCTCTGGTTGATGAAATGAACAAATCACGTGTAGTCATAGGCATGTCCGGTGGAGTGGATTCATCGGTTGCTGCCTTGTTACTTAAGCAACAGGGTTATGATGTAGTTGGACTTTTCATGAAAAACTGGGAAGAGGATGATACCGATGAATATTGCTCATCCCGCCAGGATTTTCTTGATGCCGCCTCTGTAGCCGACATCCTCGACATACCGCTGGAAGTGGCGAATTTTTCGGCCGAATACCGGGAACGGGTATTTGATCTATTTCTGAAGGAATACCAGGCCGGGCGCACACCCAATCCGGATGTGTTGTGTAACAGCGAGATCAAGTTCAAGGCGTTTCTTGATCACGCACTTACTTTGGGCGCTGACCGGATTGCAACCGGGCACTATGCACAAGTGCAGGAAATTGATGGCCTGTTTCAGCTGCTCAAGGGCGAAGATGGCAACAAGGATCAAAGCTATTTTCTTTACCGCCTGAATCAACAGCAACTCTCACGTGCCATTTTTCCCATTGGCCACCTCTATAAACGGGAAGTGCGCAACATTGCCCGTGAGCATGGTCTACCCAATTCAGCCAAAAAAGACAGTACTGGAATCTGTTTTATTGGCGAACGCCCGTTCCGTGAATTTCTCAATCGGTATCTGCCGGTCAACCCAGGGGAAATTCACACTTTGGATAATAAGGTTGTGGGAGAACACCAGGGATTGATGTATTACACCATCGGACAAAGGCAGGGGTTGGGAATCGGTGGTACGCGCGATGGAAGCGAGGAACCGTGGTTTGTATCGGGCAAGGATATGGAAAGAAACGTGCTATACGTAGTGCAAGGGCACGGTCATCCCGCATTGTTTCGTTCCTCGCTGATTGCCGCAGATCTTTCCTGGATCAGCGGCATGGCTCCTCACCAAAACTGGGTGTATGCCGCCAAAATCCGTTACCGCCAGACCGATGCACCTTGCACAATCACACATCTGGAAACCCATTCCTGCGAAATTGGTTTTGCTGCTCCGCAGTGGGGAGTGACACCCGGTCAATCTGTGGTTATTTATGAAAGCAAAGTATGTCTGGGTGGCGGCATCATTACCCGCAGTAATGGCTGAATCAGATCAACGTCAAATCCTCGATATTCGTTCTGGTATCGCGTTTCTGCGCTTCAGAACCGTGCAACTTGATTTGCAGCCGCAATTCGTTCATGGAATCGGCATTACGCAAGGCATCCTCATAGGAAATCACACCGCTCTCGTAAAGCTCGAATAGGGCCATATCAAAGGTCTGCATCCCCATTTCGCTCGATTTCTTCATGATTTCCTTGATTTCATGCACGTTGCCCTTGAATATCAGATCGGAAATCAAAGGGGAATTCAGCATGACTTCAATTGCCGCTGCACGCCCGCTGCCCGATTTTCTAGGAATCAGTCTTTGCGCAACCAACGCCCGCATATTTAGCGACAAATCCATCAACAACTGGGTACGCCGTTCTTCCGGGAAGAAGTTGATAATCCGGTCGAGCGCCTGATTAGCACTGTTGGCGTGCAGGGTGCCCATACATAAATGACCAGTTTCGGCAAAGGCAATGGCGTGCTCCATGGTTTCCCGATCCCGGATTTCCCCAATCAGGATGACATCGGGCGCCTGTCGTAATGTATTTTTCAGTGCCGCCTCCCATGATTCTGTATCAACGCCGACTTCCCGCTGGGTAATCACGCAGTTGATATGCTCATGCACATATTCAACCGGGTCTTCAATGGTGATGATATGTCCGTAGCTGTTTTTATTGCGATGGCCGATCAAAGCTGCCATCGAGGTTGATTTCCCCGAACCGGTTCCGCCAACGAAAATCACCAGACCACGTTTGCTCATAACCACTTCTTTAAGTACCTGCGGCAAACCAAGATTATCGAAATCCGGGATTTTCGTCGTGATCGTCCGTATCACAATCCCGGTTTTCTGTTGCTGGACAAAGGTATTAACACGAAATCGCCCGATTCCTTCAGGGTTGATCGCAAAATTGCACTCGCTGCTCGCTTCGAATTCTGCCGCCTGTTTATCGTTCATAATGGCTCGCGCCAGTGCTGCGGTATGCCCGGGAGAAAGGGGCTGCTGTGTGACGGGCGTCATCTTCCCATCAATCTTCATTGCCGGCGGGTAACCTGCAGTAACAAACAAATCTGAAGCCTTCTTGCTGAGCATCAAACGCAACAGATCGTGCATGAATTTGAGAGCCTGTTCTTTTTCCATAACGAATCCCGCCCCCTTAACCACGGAAATTATCTTTGTTCATGGCTTTGGTACGCGCTTCCGCTGCCGAAATAACACCCCGCTTCACCAAATCTGTCAGATTCTGATCAAGCGTCTGCATTCCCACGCCTTGTCCGGTTTGAATGGCTGAATACATCTGCGCCACTTTTCCTTCCCGGATGAGATTACGAATGGCAGGCGTGCCCATCATGATTTCATGGGCAGCCACGCGGCCTTTACCATCCTTTGTTTTCAGCAACGCCTGAGAAATAACTGCACGCAGCGATTCGGACAACATCGCCCGTACCATTTCCTTTTCTTCGGCGGGAAACACATCAATAATCCTGTCAATGGTCTTGGCAGCCGAACTAGTATGCAACGTACCGAAAACCAGATGCCCGGTTTCCGCCGCTGTCATCGCCAGACGAATCGTTTCCAGATCCCGCATTTCACCCACCAGGATAATATCTGGATCTTCCCGCAGGGCCGCACGTAATGCATTACTGAAACTGTGTGTATCACGTCCCACTTCGCGCTGATTGATCAGACATTTCTTGCTTTCATGCACAAATTCAATTGGATCTTCCAGTGTCAGGATATGGCCGTACTGGTTTTCATTGATGTCATTGATCATGGCCGCCAGTGTGGTGGATTTACCCGAGCCGGTCGGCCCTGTTACCAACACCACGCCACGCGGTTGTTGCGCAATTTCAGCAAAGATCCTGGGTGCTTTCAGATCTTCGAGTGTCAATACTTTGGATGGAATGGTACGCAGTACCGAGGCCGCTCCCCGTTGCGTGTTGAACGCATTGACACGAAAACGCGCCAAATTGGGAATCGCAAATGAAAAATCACACTCCAAGTGCTCTTCATAATGCTTGCGCTGGCTGTCGTTCATGATGTCGTACACCATGTCGTGCACATCCTTGTGCTCCAGCGCAGGCAAATTGATACGCCGGATTTCTCCGTGCACCCGGATCATGGGTGGCATACCGGCTGATAAATGAAGGTCGGAAGCGTTATTCTTGACCACAAATGAGAGTAACTCTACTATATTCATCCGGTGTATTCCTTCCGCATCGTTGGATGTCGATTGGTTCGTATCGACTTGTTAATCAGATTTTTCCAGCCTTACGCAGGCCGATCTGACTAGAACGGAAAAAATCGGCCCGAATTGAATATATTTCCGTAGCACCGGTTGCTGGCCCAATCGGAATCACCCGTTTCTTCAACTTACTTATCCAGCCATGACCACTATTGCTTCACGTCTGCAAACCGTTAAAAACCGTATCGCTGAAGCCGCAAAGAATGCAGGACGTGATCCGGCAAGCGTTCAACTACTGGCAGCCAGCAAAACCAACACTCCGGACAAATTGCGCGAAGCCTGGGAGGCTGGTCAAACCGTTTTTGGCGAGAATTATCTACAGGAAGGCTTGGTCAAGATCCAGGCCCTGGCTGATCTGCCAATTGAATGGCACTTCATTGGCCCGATTCAAAGCAACAAAACCAAGCCGATTGCCGAGAATTTTTCATGGGTGCATGGAATTGACCGGGAAAAAATCGCAGCCCGCCTTTCGGCAGCAAGGCCGGAATCACTCCCACCATTGCAAGTATGTGTGCAAGTCAATGTCAGTGGAGAAATCACCAAAAGTGGCGTGGATCCGGAAAAAGCTGCCGAGCTGGCCGCCTTTGTCAGCGAGCAGCCACGCCTTCAATTGCGCGGCATCATGGCCGTCCCGGAACTGACTGCCGTGACGGCACTGCAGCGAGAGCAATTCCAGATGTTGCGCGAGGTTTATGAGCAGCTCAAGCAACAGGGATTTAACCTGGATACGCTGTCAATGGGTATGTCGGAAGATTTGGAAAACGCCATCGCGGAAGGCGCCACGATGGTAAGAATAGGCACGGCCATTTTCGGCCCGCGCCGCTATGCTATCCCCGAGGAGCTCGGTTCGCGCCAGTAGTCAGAAACTGGTATTTCTCCATCAGCTGTTCGTGATTTTCAACCCTGTCCGGATCAGTAATGATGCAACTGACCGGGCACACTTCCACACATTGCGGCGTATCGTAATGCCCTACACACTCCGTACACAGATCCGGATTGATTTCATAAATCTCCTCACCCTGTGAGATTGCCCGGTTAGGGCACTCGGGCTCACATACATCGCAGTTGATACACTCATCGGTAATAATCAGCGCCATTTCTTTCTCTCTCTCCTGTTCATCCCATTCTTTTTTCATAAAGCCGTGCAGCCACATACGGATGCACAAACTTGCTGGCATCCCCACCCAAACGGGCAATTTCACGCACGATAGTGGCAGAAATAAACGTGTATTGCTCTGATGGCGTCAGAAAAATTGTTTCGACATCCGGGTACAAACTGCGATTCATGCCAGCGAGCTGAAATTCATACTCGAAATCGGACACCGCGCGCAACCCACGCACAATAACGCGTGCTTGCTGCTGTTGCGCAAATTCCATCAACAAGCCGGAAAAGCCCGTCACTTCCACATTGGTGTATCCGGCCAGAACCACCCTGGCCATTTCCACCCGTTCCTCCAGCGAAAAATATGGCGATTTCCCACTGGTGGCAGCTACTGCTACCACTACCTTATCGAACAATCTCGATGCGCGATAAACCAGATCCTCGTGCCCGCGTGTCACCGGGTCAAATGTCCCCGGATAAATGACTTTATCCATCTCGCCTCAAATTTAACAGACAGTAATGCACATGACTGGCACGGCCCTGTTTCCAGATCGACCAGGTATCACCCGGCAACAGCTTGTCACTGCTCTCGACATACACCTGCCCCCCTTCCTCCAGTTTTTCCGGTAACAATGGCAATACATCAGCCAGCAAGCTGGATGCAAACGGAGGATCCACAAAAATAATATCGTAACGCTCCGGGCTGGCAGCAAGAAACGCCCGGGCATCGGCATGTTCAAGCTTCACCTGCGAGGCAGCCAGTTTTTCGATCGAACTGCGCAGATTGCGAACCACCTTTGCATTCTGCTCGACCATCGTGACTTTCTCCGCACCACGCGAAGCCGCTTCCAGCCCCAGCGCACCACTACCGGCAAACAGATCCAGGCAGCGCATACCGGTCAAATCCTGTCCCAGCCAGTTGAACAATGTTTCCCGGACACGATCCGGCGTAGGTCTAAGCTGCGCATCATCAGCAAACTGAATCTGCCTGCTGCGCCACTGCCCACCAATAATGCGGATTTTTCCTGCTAGCAACATGAAAAATCAGGCGCTGTTTGCTCTGCACCCACCACCACAGTCACCATCCCGTCCGGATTGATCCTGCGCTGAAATGCATCCTTGATCTGCGCCACAGTGACCTTTTCCACCGCCTTGACGTAATCTTCCAGATAAGTCAGCGGCAGATTGTAAAAACCGATCACACCGAGATAACCCAGTATTTTGCTGTTGCTGTCTATGCGCAGCGGGAAACCTCCCACGATATTCTGCCTGGCAGCCTCCAGCTCTTCTTCGGTTGGCCCCTGTTCAACAAAATCTTTCAGTGTTTTTTGCGTCAACTGCAAAGCCTGCTCCGCCTGTTCTTTCTTGGTTTGCAAACCGATTTCAAAAGGCCCTTTCTCGCGATATGGCGCAAATGTGCTGTAAACACTATATGCCAGCCCGCGTGTTTCACGAATTTCCTTCATCAGACGGGATACAAACCCACCCCCGCCCAGAATATAGTTGCCCACCAGCAGGGGAAAATAATCCGGATCCTTGCGGCTCAAGCCCGGATACGCAAGCTGAATATGGCTTTGTGTCGCCGGGTGTGCAATTTTTTGTGTTACCGGTGCGGGATTTTCAACTGCAGGCAAGGTGACTTCAGTTTTTCCAGCGGGCAGCCTGTCTGTCAGCATTTCTGCAATGCGCGCCGCCTCATCCCGCTTGATATCGCCAATCATTGCAATCACAGCATTTCCGGCGGTATACCGCGCTCGGTAAAAATCAACCAGATCCTGGCGCTGCAGCGAAGCAAGCGTATCCGGCTCTCCCGATTCACGCAGGCCGTAAGGATGCTTGCCATACAACAATTTCATCAACGTCCGATCAGCGATTACTTCCGGCTTGGTATCCGCCTCCTTGAGCACAGAAATCATGCGGGTGCGTTCTCGCTCCAAAATAGTTTCGGGAAACTCGGGGCGCTGAATGATTTGCGCGAGCACATCCAGCGCGCGTGACCGCTCCTTTTGATGGCTCAGCGTGCGCAACGACAAACCGGCCCGATCCAGATCAAACGATCCACCCAACGCCGCACCAACATCCGCCAGTGTTTCGGCAATCCGGTCCTCGGATAAACCACCCGCACCCATGCTCATCAAGCGCTGCACCAACCCCGCCCGGCCGGAAGTTTCTGCCGTATCGGAACTGCTGCCTGCCGGAAACTCGATACTGAGATCGAGTATTGGCAAATCATGATTCTCGACAAAATAAACTTGCGCCCCGTTGGCTGTCTGCCAATGCTGAATCGGCAAGAACGCCAGTGCCCACTGCGCCTGCAAGCCTGCCCAAAGCACAATCAAAAACTGTAGAAATCGCATACATCCCCTTCATCAATCAAGCATCACCAAAGCAAGAAGCATTGTATGCCAATGCAGGCAGAAGTTCCCAGCCACGAACCCGGAAAAACCAAATTGCCGTTACCGCCAGAAACTCAAGAAATTTGTATCTTAAAACACGGGAAATATCCAGGCAGCAAGGAAACTGCCCCTTTAACCGAAAAACGGATGAATTTGCATGAACGCGAAAGTTTTCACACTTCCCGACATTGAATAACTCAAATCAACGTCATAAATGGTCCAGTGGACTGATCACACCCTTTCCACCCTTATTCAAAACATGGGTATAGATCATCGTCGTAGCAACATCACGATGCCCCAGCAATTCCTGCACCGTGCGGATATCGTAACCTGCCTGCAAAAGGTGCGTAGCAAAGGAATGGCGCAAAGCGTGCGGCGTAGCCGGTTTGGTCAACCCCGCTGCCAGCACGGCCTACACCTCGTTATGCGTCAACACTACCGGCAAGCGTGCCCGCATCACGTTATTAAGCCAGAGCAAATCGTGAGGATGCTGTTTGACATGAAACAGAATAAAGCGCCGTACCCACTGGACATACTGCATCTCCGTCCTTATGCTGTAATGCTTCAAACGCAATTTATCACGAAGGTGATCAAGCAGCTTGGGCGTTGGGCATATTGTTCAGATGTTTATCCACAAAGGGAGGACAAATAATGAAATTCAAAATCACTCATTTATTAGTGTTAATTGTGACAGTTGTTACTTCGCCATTAGTGAATGTCGATAGCGCATTTGCGAGAGATCCTTGCTCCCGTGATAGTGATTGTGCCGCTCCTGAGTCGTGTAGGCGCTATTCCTCATCAATCTATGTTGATTGCAATGGAATTGGCCGCCTTTTTGGTTGCAAAACATCGTCTGGCTTCTGCAGTCTTTTTTGCTCAAATGAGGTCTTGTTCACTTTACGCTGTACAACATCATGTACCAACAATACTCAGTGTCAGCAAGACGAGACGTGTAAAGGCAGTTCCACCCAGAAATTTTGTGTGAAACTGTGACATCAACTTGGATTGAACTATTTTCAGCCAAGCGCAGGCCCAACAAGGCATTCCACCCGACCGGCTACAGCGGGGTGGCGCTCAACTTTAATCATTATGCATCTCTACTTTGACATCCTGTGACCATGAACGGATTCAAGATGATACTTGACCCAAAGTTTTGGACAAAACTGTTTGTTATCGCTTGGTGGAGTGTCGTACTCGGCACGTATCTATGGCTACTATCGTTCGTACCGAAAGCACCCCTTTTCGATCACTGGTGTAGTGTGGTTGCTTCCACGCTGCTGGGAGGAGCGGGAATTAACCATATCACGAGCCTATACAAGGTTCCGCTCAAAAACTTCGACTATGGCTTCGCCTGGCCGCCATTCTTTGTGTCAGTCGGAGGTTTTATCTTGGCGTGTGGCATCGGCCTCGGAGCCTTTAACCCTAGCTTGTACTGGGCTCAAGTTGTCAGTGCCATCTACATATTGGTTGCGGTTTTCTTCATGACATGGGGCGCCGACAGTGCGCCGCCTACGAATGGAAACCGCGATGCATAATCTTTCATTCGAGGCGACCTGCGCGAAAAACCGCGCAGCGCCGGTTACCTCAACGTTATGCATCTGTGAAGCGCACAGCGGAGCGATGAAAGATCCCTCAATGAAAAAAATTTTGCTGCTGCATCTGCTGGCGCTCGTTTCCGCTACTCTCCCAATCCATTCCGTGGCTTCTGACGAGATTGAAACGCTTAAATGCACCATCATCGCAGACGCCATTACCGGAAATACCTTATATGAGACCGGAGAATGCACCCGTCGCGTGTCTCCGTGCTCGTCTTTTAAACTTCCATTGGCAATCATGGGGTTTGATAGTGGTATCTTGCAGTCGCCAAAATCACCCACGTGGGAATTAAAGCCGGAATACAACCCGTCCCCGAGAGATCGCACATACAAACAAGTCTATCCGGCGCTATGGCAAAGCGACTCTGTTGTCTGGTTCTCGCAGCAATTAACAAGCCGTCTGGGAATTGATCGGTTTACGGAGTACGTGAAGAAATTTGAGTACGGTAATCAAGATGTTTCCGGTGACGCGGAGAAGCATGACGGCTTGACCCAGTCATGGCTGATGTCGTCACTCACCATATCTCCCAAGGAGAAAATTCAGTTTCTTCTACGCTTTGTTGCGCATAAGCTGCCTGTATCCGAAGCGGCTCACGACATGGCGTATGCCACGATCCCGCAGTATCAGGCAGCCGAAGGATGGGTTGTACATGGAAAAAGCGGCAGCGGCTGGCTTCGGGACAGCAACGGCAAGATAAATGAAAATCGCCCGCAGGGCTGGTTCGTGGGCTGGGCTGAGAAAAACGGGCGGCAAGTTATTTTCGCCCGATTGGAAATCGGAAAGGAAAAGTCCAATACTCCCGGAGGCTCCAAGGCGCGGGAGGGTATTCTCTTGGAATTACCTGTGTTGATGGGTGACAAATGACATGCGACGTTATCAAGAGCAGATGCATAACCCATCATTCCACCAGACCTTGCGCATAAAGCCGTGCAAGGCCGGTGAATTCAAACGTTATATTTAGGATCGGCAAATGGCCAAGGTACTAATTGATAACGCCATAATATCCAGTGTTCAAAGGGCGCTGGGCAAAGCTCCACTGAAAGAGCCTGCATTACTAGATATTGAGCACGTTGCTTTAGCGCGATTCTGTGAGGCTGTCCTTCTCAATGACAGCATAGTTGTTCCAGACAACTACAAAGCTGAACTAACCGCAAAGCGAAAAGAGCTAATCACTGCACCCAACGGCTACCCGTGGACGTAGCTTAGACGTTAGCCTAAATTATTTGGAAATAGGAGATATATATTATGGGAGGAATGAGTATCCCTGATTGGTTTGGCGAAGCTTTGGTAGGCGCTATTTTCGCGGTAATTGGGTATTTAGTAAAATCGTTAATCGATTATTGCGTGAAAAAGAATGCTCAGAAGGAGACTAAAAAGGAAAATCTTAAAAAGCTTTCTGGTTTGCTCCACGAGTCGAAAACGTTGTTTGATGCCCAAAACTCAATGGCCAGAAGGCTGTTGCGGCGCATATCAGAAAGATTTGGTGAGCAAACTAAAAAAGGCTATGAAGCTAATTTTTACTATTTTTATGACCAATTAGCTGACGAAGAAAAGGATCTTCATAAAATTATTAGGGGAGTTACATTGAACTCCCTTTGTCGAGTCAATAAAGAAATGAAGCAGTGGCTTGAAAGCGATTTGATATTCAAGACAAACTCATCTGGCCTTGCTAACTCAGATGAAGTATCAGAAAAATTAAAGATACTAGAAATTCATCTCAATTTGTGGCTTTCAAAATTCGACATGTGGATGGAGGATGAAAAACATGCTCTGGTCTATATGAATGATGAACACCAGCATGGGACTGAATTTCCGATAGGAATAGAAAGTGTGATTGATAGTGCCATCGCTTCAATGTAAGCTGGCTAACAAGAGCATTGACCCAACGGCGATTCGTCGCTGGGTGGCCATGCCGCCCTGTGCCCCTGAGCCCGCTCTCCATACTGCAATGTAATACAATGCATTTTTTCATTGAAGGAATGCCGATGAGCGTTACTACCGTCAGGCTTCAGCCTGAGATCGAAAATGGTCTTGAGGTCGCAGCCGAGAAATTGCACCGCAGCAAGAGTTGGGTTATTAATCAGGCGCTTAAAGAATATCTGGAGCGCCAGGAGCAAGAGCAGGCTCGCTGGCAGGAAACCCTGAAGGCCATGGAATCCGTGGCACAGGGCAAGGTGGTATCCAGTGAAGCTGTCCATGGCTGGTTACGCAGCTGGGGCACGGAAGATGAGTTGCCACCGCCGAAATCGGATCAATGAGGCTGGTATATTCCGAAGAGGCCATTACAGATCTTGTTCGCCTGAGGCAATTCATTGCGGAAAAAGATCCGGGAGCGGCGTCACGTATCGCTTCGGAATTGATCGCTCGCATGGAGCATCTTTGCAAGTTTCCGCACACCGGCGTTGAGGTTGAATTGGCTCCACAGCCTGGCGTGGTGCGAGACATGGTGTTCGGTAACTACATCGTGCGCTACGCAGCATAAATGGAGGTCATCGTGATATTGCATATCTGGCACCATTTGGAAAATGAACGAAATGCAGCTCACTAACCGCTACTGGTGGTTTATTTTTGTAACAATGGGTATGCTCACTGCAGCCGATATGTGACCAAATAAATGTGGGCTACTGACAATGTACGTTAAACCTTCTGATTAACCTTATAGCGAAAACGCAATGCTACGGTCTATCAAAAGCGTACCGGGCGCATTAGTCATTCTTGGCTGCACCTTTATCTACGCAGCACCTAAACAGCAAACACAGCCTTCAGGTGTGCTGTTCGAAAATATACACATCTTCAACGGAACTTCCAATCAGCTATCGGCACCAGCAAATGTGCTGGTGGTTGGGAATGTAATCAAGGCGATTCCAAATAAGGTGGCTGATGTGGCTAGTGTATCTGCTTTCCTGAATCTGGCCATGTGAGATGTGATCAGAGATTCCTCAAGGAAACAGCTTGCCCGGATTGAGGATATTACCCGGATCAAAGGTCAGTTTAATCTGCTTCATCAGGGCGAGTGTGGCTTCGTCAAGCTCCTTGCCAATATAGGGGCGCTTTTCCGAACCAATGCCGTGTTCACCTGAAAGCGTTCCATTGAGGCTGATTACCAGATCAAATATCTGATCCAGACATTGATACGCTCGCTCACTTTCATTTTGATTGTCAGGGTCAATCAGCAGGTTGACGTGGATATTTCCATTCCCGGCATGACCGAAATTCACGTTGGCGATCTGGTATTGCTGGCAGAGTGCCGATAAACCGGCCAGCAAGCGTGGGATTTTATCCACGGGCACAACAATATCCTCGTTGATTTTTTTGGGAGCAATATCGCGCAACAAGGGTGAAAGTGTTTTTCTGGCTTTCCATAAATCCGCCGTGTCTTGCACCGTCATCGCCTGCAGTAACCCTGGATTTTGACAGGCTACCAACAGTTTGGCGGATGCCTCCCGGATTTCGTGTTCCGTGCCATCCACTTCGATCATGAGCATGGCGCGAGAGTCATTCGGCAATAACTCAGGGTTCCTGGCGCGCACAAGATCCAGCGAGCCGGAATCCAGAAACTCCAGCGCGCTTGGTCCCTGCGGTTCTTTCATGATGGATACGATGGCTTCGGCGCAACTATTCGCGTCCTGGTAATGCGCGACGAGGCCGCTTTTTGCAATAGGTAGCGGCGTCAGTTTGAGCGTGATTTCCGTAATCACGGCAAGCGTACCTTCCGAACCAATGAGCAAGCGGGTCAGATCATAACCAACGACTCCCTTGGTGGTATAGCAGCCTGTCCTGATGACATCACCCCTGCCTGTAACTGCGGTTAATCCCAGCACGTGATCGCGGGTGGTTCCGTATTTCACCGCATGCGGTCCACCTGCAGAGGTAGCAAGATTTCCACCGATAGTTGAAAACGCCGCGCTAGATGGGTCTGGTGGCCAGAAAAACCCATGAGGTCGAATGGCAGCCTGAACTGTTTCATTTAAAACACCCGGTTCGGCAACAAGTGCCCGATTGGGCGTGTCGATCGCTTTAATTTGCGTCATCCGCTCCAGCGAAAGCATCACCCCCCCCTGCTCGGCCAGGCAGCCGCCTGCCGTTCCTGTGCCACGGCCACGCGGGGTTAAAGGAATTTTGAACTGGTTGCACAACCGGATCAGTTGCACAACGTCGTCAGTTACGAATGGAAATACAACACACTCGGGCGGAAAATATTTTCTGCTGTTGTCGTAAGCGTAGGCGTAACAATCAACCGGATCCAGATAAAGCCGTTCCGGTGGAACCAGGCTGTGCAGTGCCTGGATAAATTCGACAGGCAACATGCTAGATGCCGATGGTATTCAGGATAAATAGTAGAAGCGTCGATTAATCGAGGTACTCGAATACCTTGACAACTTTTTTAACGCTTTCTGTCGTGCTGGCAATCCGGGTGGCTGTTTCACCCTCCTTATGCTTTACCAGACCTATCAAATAGACAACACCATTCTCGGTGACAACCTTGATGTGATTTACCTGGAATACGCGGTTATTGATAAAACGGGCTTTTACTTTGGAGGTGATCAATGAATCATTACTGCGCGATGACAATGAGCTCTTGGGGCCAACAATGATTTCATTGGAAATATTCTGTACGTTTTCAATACTCATCGCCAGTTTCTCTACTTCCCTGCGTGTGGATTCATCGGGCGCCTCGCCTGTCAGCAACACATTCCGGTTAAAACTGGTGACATTAACGTGCACCCTCTCGCCGAGACGCTCGCCGATCCTGCGGCTGGTTTTGAGTTCGATACCTTCATCTTCTATATACATCCCGCTGCTACGGCGATCTTCAACCATTAACGCACCGGCTCCCGCGCCTACGCCCACTCCTGTCAGAATCACCGGCACGCAACCAGCCAGAAAACATAAAACCAGTACCCACAATATCAATTTGATGAACGTATTTTGCATAATGAGAGAAACAGTAGGTTTAACTTGTTTGAATAAATCGGAGCCCAAAGCATGTCTACATTCAATAGCTATATGCTTGTGTCACTCCGGAAAGGCAAAACGCCTAGTCTAACACCCGATTAAGCCAGCCGATTATTAACCATGATTCTTTATTGTCGATACACAAAACTTTAGAATACGAACCTGTTACTTTCCCGGCTTTGGAATGTTTCAAGTATTTCACATAATGCTGCATATTACGCGGGCGATTACCCTTTATTAAAAACCGTATGACAGTCAAAACAATATTGGTGGTGGATGATTCGCCGACTGACCGACATATTATTACCAGCATTCTGACCAGGAACGGGTATCAGGTCGGGGAAGCTGGGAGTGGCGAAGAAGGTGTTGCCAAAACCAGGGAAATGGAACCGGATCTCGTCCTGATGGATGTAGTCATGCCCGGAATGAATGGTTACCAGGCTACCCGCCTGCTCTTGCGGGGAGATACTACCCGTCATATTCCTATCATCCTGTGCACAACCAAAGATCAGCAAACCGATAAAATCTGGGGGTTGCGGCAAGGCGCATGGGATTACATAACCAAGCCGGTTGTCACCGCAGAGTTACTGCAAAAGATTGCCAGACTGGACTAATTGCCCGGAATCATCCGGAATGGTATCCGGAAGCTGCCATTATTATCGAATATACAAATGAATATAAAACTCCAGGAAACTGCATCCACCATCCCGGTACTGGGAATTACCATCGGCGAGGATCGCTGGCTGGTTTCAATGAACGACATTGGCGAGATATTGCCTGTACCGAAAATCACCTCCGTCTTTTTGACTCAACCGTGGTTCCTCGGTGCCATCCATGTACGCGGCAAAATTTATGGGTTAAGTGATCTTGCCTGCTATCTAACTCACACACCCACCCAGATCGGTGCGAAAAACAGAATCTTCCTGATTTCTTCCCATTTGGGTACAGGCTATGCCCTATTGGCGGGCAGCATCCTTGGCATCCGGAACCTGGCGGAATTTACACATGAACCCAGCCAAGCCGGGAATGAAACCATCATGTCTGGTATCTACAATGACCGGCAAGGCAGATCCTGGCGTATGCTGAACCTATCTTCCCTGATGCAAATTGAATCCTTCCTTCAGCCAAGCCGTTAAATTATTTCTTGCGCCCGGCTGATTTCCTCAGGTTCTTAAAATTCATTCATCTTTTTACAACCTTTTTAATTCACGAATTATGCAATCTTCCGCTGACATAAACGAAAAAGTCAAAGTTCTTGCCGAGGCGTTGCCGTATATCCGGCGTTTCCACGATAAAACCATCGTAATCAAGTACGGCGGCAACGCCATGACCGAAGAAGCACTCAAACAAAGCTTCGCCAAGGATGTCGTCCTGCTGAAACTGGTAGGGATGAACCCGGTTATTATCCATGGCGGCGGCCCGCAAATAGATAGCATGTTGAAACGTGTCGGCAAGGAAGGAGTGTTCATACAAGGCATGCGGGTAACGGATGCCGAAACCATGGATATCGTCGAGATGGTGCTGGGAGGCCTCATCAACAAGGATATTGTCAATCTCATCAATCGCCATGGAGGGCAGGCGGTCGGGTTGACCGGCAAGGATGGCATGTTTATTCGTGCCAGAAAAATGCTGATTGCGGACAAGGAAAAAGCTGGGGGATGGATCAATATCGGTCAGGTGGGTGAAATTGAATATATCGACCCCGCTCTGATCGCGTTGCTGGATACACGCGACTTTATTCCTGTGATTGCACCCATCGGCGTGGGCGAAGAAGGGGAATCCTACAACATCAATGCTGATCTGGTAGCAGGTCGCCTGGCTGAAACGCTCAGGGCGGAGAAATTGATCCTGATGACGAATACGCCAGGGGTTCTGGATAAAGATGGCAATCTGCTCACGGGCCTGACAGCCAGCCGCGTGGATGAATTGTTTGCAGACGGCACCATTTCCGGAGGGATGCTGCCCAAAATCAAATCAGCGCTGGATGCCGTGAAAAATGGTGTCAAATCCTGCCATATTATCGATGGACGGGTGCAACACGCTCTTTTACTCGAAATCCTGACTGACGAAGGTATCGGCACCCTGATCAAGGGCGAATAACAGTAGAATCGAGCAGGAAGGATGTATTCTCCGCACTCCCTGACGGCCAAATCGGCCGTCATACTCATGCAGAACAGGAAAAAACCCGCATTACCGTAACGTTTTAAGTGCCTGCGCCCACTTATATAATTCATCCAGCATTGTTACTGCAGAGCTGATGTGATATTCGCCTGCTGTAAATTGTCCGTTTTCACTGATGAGCGCAGACACATTCTGAACAGCTACGGCTTCCACCATGGGCATGATTTTCAGGGTGGTCAGGGTTTGTTTCAGAATCTGCGCCGAACGCAATCCCCCCGACACCCCACCATAACTTACTATCCCGGCAGGTTTGTAATTCCATTCCTTGTACACATAGTTAAGCGCATTGAGCAGTGAAGGCGGCGGGCCAAAATTGTACTCGGGCGTCACGAATACATAAGCATCTGCTACATTGACGCTGGCAGCCCAGTTTTTTGTATGCGCATGCTGGTATTGCTGACGCACTGGGTGTTCCGGTTCGTTATATACCGGCAGATTGAATTCATCCAGGTCGATCAGCACAACTTCAAACTGGCTGTGTTGTCTGGCAAGGCTGGCAAACCATTGCGCGATATGGGGGCCAACACGGCCAGGGCGCGTGCTGCAGGTAATCACATGAAGTTTCAAGGTCATCGCTCCTTTCTTCAGGATATTGAAAAAATCGGTCAATCCTGTTCAATCCGGTAATTGGCAACCAGCCGGAATTCACTGCCAGGCTGGATATGCACCCGGTCTGTGGCCGCATTGGTCGTTTCTACGCAAATGAAATACAGGTAATCGTCATCCTGCAGATCGGCCATTTCAGCCGAAATCTTTGCCCACGGGTTCCACACCACTGCTGTCCGGTTGCCTCTGGATGTAATCAGAATGCGGCGTTTACGCGCAGCGTCGTGAATGACGAGATTGCTACCAACTGACTGGTAAATCCGATCCACTTCCGCGTCAACAGTGACTGCGCCAATCTGGTTTTTTTCCAGATTGTCATCCACCTTGTCAATATAGCGTGTGTTTTCCAGGCCGCTTACATACGTTTGTCGGATATCTCCCACACTGAAATAGGTGTGAAATGCCTGCGTGATCGTGCATGGCTGTGTACCTGAATTGCGGGTAACCAATTCCAGATTGAGTGAGTCCCCAATCGTGATTTCCAGTTTCAGATCGAAAGCGCGCGGCCAGATGGATTGCGTTTCTTCCGTATCCGTTACCCCTAGCACAATGCGGATATCGCCTGCCGCTGTTACAGCTGTTTCCACCACATTCCACATACGGTTACGCATGAAACCATGCGCCGGGCGGCCTTTACCTTCCGGATCAGGGCCAAACCAGGGCCAGCAGACCGGCACGCCGCCCTTGATTGCCTTGCCAGTCTGATAGTAAGCCTGCTGGCTTAAAAACAGCAGATCGTCCTGCGCTCCTTTTGATCGATACGCGAGCACTTGTCCGGCATAAATCGAAATCAGCGCGCTGGCTTTGTCACTCTTGACATGAACAAAGGGCAACCCACCATCGCCTGCTGAAAAAATCACCTGCTCCCCAATTCCGTAATTTTTGTTTAATTGTTCGATATTCATCATTTTTTCGTTCAGAAATACAAAAAATTCACTCACCGCTGGTGTCAGGTCAAGTATTTGGCCGCGGCCTGTGCCGAATGATAAACTCAATCAGTTACAGCATGAATAAAAAATGCGCAAAGTCTTTCATTCAAGGAATCAACATGGCTCATAACTTGTTCAATAGCTTAAGTACGCTATCCCTCTCCAGCGGTAAGACTATACAGTTTTACTCCCTGCCTGCCCTTGAACTGGCGGGTCTGGGGAAGATTTCCCGCCTGCCGGTTTCAATCCGCATTGTGCTGGAATCGATATTGCGCAATTATGACAAAAAGAAAATCACTGAAACCCATGTCAAACAGCTTGCCGGATGGCAACCCCAGGCCGAGCGCACACAGGAAATACCCTTTGTTGTAGCGCGTATCGTACTGCAGGATTTTACCGGCGTGCCGCTGCTGGTTGATCTGGCAGCAATGCGCAGCGCAGCAAAAAAACTGGGCAAGAATCCAGAACTAATCGAGCCTCTGGTACCTGTCGATCTGGTGGTGGATCACTCGATCCAGGTGGATTATTACGGCGATAGCCAGGCGATGGCACGCAACATGGAAGTGGAATTTCACCGTAACCGGGAACGTTACCAGTTCATCAAATGGGGTATGCAGGCATTTGATACCTTTGGTGTGGTGCCACCTGGCATTGGTATCGTCCACCAGGTCAATCTGGAATATCTCGCACGCGGTGTACATCAGAAGGATGGATTGGTTTATCCGGATACGCTGGTTGGTACCGATTCGCACACCACAATGATCAACAGTATTGGTGTGGTGGGCTGGGGTGTGGGAGGTATTGAGGCTGAAGCCGGGATGCTGGGGCAGCCGGTTTATTTTCTGACACCGGATGTGGTGGGTGTCAACCTGACCGGACGATTGCAGGAAGGCGTGACCGCGACCGATCTGGTGCTGACAGTCACGGAAATGCTGCGCCGGGCCAATGTGGTGGGCAAATTTGTCGAGTTTTTCGGTGAGGGGGCAGCCTCACTCAGCCTGCCGGATCGCGCCACAATTGCCAATATGGCTCCAGAGTACGGTGCGACCATGGGTTTTTTCCCTGTGGATGAGGCAACCCTGACCTATTTCAAACATACTGGACGCACCGACGAAGAAATTGACGCTTTCGAACGCTACTTCAGGGAACAAAAACTCTTCGGCATGCCGCATCCGGGGGAAATTGACTATAGCCAGGAGCTATCACTTGATCTGGGCACGATTGTGCCTTCTCTCGCTGGCCCCAAACGCCCGCAGGATCGGATCGCTCTCGAGCATCTGAAAGCCGGTTTCACCGGACTTTTCAGCAAACCGATCAAGGAAAACGGTTATGGCAAACCTGCGGAAATGCTGGAAAATGTCTATTCCACCCGCAACGACTCCACGGAATCTAATCTTTGTGTCGCTCCCGACAATAGTCAGAGTGAGTTGTCACTAGCTCCCGGCAGCGCACGTAATGCTGTTGAAATGGTTAATAATCATCCTACCCGGCAAACTGCAACTGCCGCACACTCCGGGAAATCGATTGAATTACACCATGGCGATATCCTGATTGCAGCTATCACTTCCTGTACCAACACCTCCAACCCAAGCGTGCTGATTGCAGCGGGTTTGCTGGCTAAAAAGGCAGTGGAGAAAGGGCTGGCGGTCAAGAGGCATATCAAGACCTCGCTTGCTCCCGGCTCCCGTGTTGTAACCGAATATCTGAGCGCAGCAGGCTTGTTGCCTTATCTGGAACAGCTCGGTTTCAGTCTGGCGGGGTATGGCTGTACCACTTGTATTGGCAATTCCGGACCTTTACCAGAAGTAATTGAGGAAACCGTCGTCAAGGATGATCTGGTATGTGCAGCGGTGTTATCGGGAAACCGTAACTTCGAGGCACGCGTTCATCCCAATATTCGTGCCAACTTCCTGGCATCGCCTCCGCTGGTAGTGGCCTACGCCATTGCAGGAACAGTACTGAAAGATCTGACGCATGAGCCGCTGGGCGAGGGCAAGGATGGAAAACCGGTATGGCTGCAAGACATCTGGCCAAACAGTGCTGAAATCGAAGCAATGATGAAATTTGCGACCCAGGCCGAAACCTTCCGCCGACTGTACCGGGATTTCACGCGGGATCATCCGCTGTGGAACAACATCACTTCTGTGACTGGCCGATTGTATAACTGGCCGGACTCCACCTACATTGCCGAACCCCCGTTTTTTGAGGATTTTTCTCTGGAAATCAACCGGGACAAGATTCCGGATGCCATTCGTAGTGCTCATGCTCTGGCAATTTTTGGGGATTCGGTGACAACCGACCATATCAGCCCGGCGGGATCCATCAAGGAATCTTCTCCGGCAGGGCAATACCTGCTGGCGCATGGGGTGACCCGAGCGGATTTCAACAGCTACGGTTCACGCCGGGGGAATCACCACATCATGATGCGCGGCACCTTTGCCAATGTGCGTATCCGGAATCTGATGGTGCCCGGCAGTGAAGGGGGCGTTACGTTGTACCGCAGCAAAAATAATCCCAATGACGAACAAATGAGCATTTTTGATGCGGCCATGCGGTATATCGACGATAAAACCCCAACGATCGTTTTTGCCGGCAAGGAATACGGTACTGGTTCCAGCCGTGACTGGGCTGCCAAAGGAACTCAATTGCTGGGTGTCAAGGCAGTGATTGCGGAGAGCTACGAACGTATCCACCGCAGCAATCTGGTCGGTATGGGGGTGTTGCCATTGCAGTTCAGAGAAGGCGACAGCGCCAGCTCGCTAGGCATCCAAGGTAATGAAACATTCGAAATCCCTGATCTGGGAAATATACAGCCACAGCAGGAAGTTACGCTGGTAATTCACGGGATGGATGGTTCCCGCCGGGAAGTCAGGCTACGCTGCCGCATTGATACCGCCATTGAGGTTGATTATTACTACCACGGCGGCATTCTGCCTTACGTGTTGAGAAAAGCATTCGCATAAACCGTTTTTCTCATTCCCACGCAGTCCCCGCAACAAAAAAAACCGACATAGGCACTGAGTGATTCCAGGAAAGAATTACTCAGTGCCTGCAAGCGGGAAAACAAACTTGATCTGATATTCCACTCAACGTGGAGATGAAACAAAGTACTAAAGCAAATAGGCCTAACCAAAACGGCCGGTAATGTAATCTTCGGTTTTCTTGTTCTTTGGTTTGATGAAGATGGTATCGGTGGCGCCAAATTCGATCAGCTCCCCCATATACATATAGGCTGTGTAATCCGATACCCGGGCGGCCTGCTGCATGTTGTGGGTCACAATCAGAATCGTCACCTTGTTTCTAAGATCCGAGATCAATTCCTCGATGCTGGCAGTAGCAATCGGATCCAGCGCAGAAGTGGGTTCGTCAAACAACAAAATTTCCGGATCTGTTGCCAGTGCGCGGGCGATACATAGCCGTTGCTGCTGCCCACCCGAAAGATTGAAGGCAAGATCCCCAAGCCGATCCTTGACCTCTTCCCATAACGCGGCGTTACGCAGCGCGTTTTCTACCTTTTCTTCCAGAATCGAGCGACGTTTGACCCCCCTTATCCTGAGACCATAAGCCACATTTTCAAAAATTGATTTCGGAAAAGGGTTGGGCTTCTGGAATACCATGCTGATCCGCATTCTGACTTCGATCGGATCAACTTCGCGCGAGAGGATATTCTCGTTATCCGGATAAAGGATGATCTCCCCTTCATAGTTATTATGTGGGTAAAGATCGTGCATACGGTTGAAGCAGCGTAGAAAAGTCGATTTGCCGCAGCCTGATGGACCGATCAAGGCAGTCACCTGTTTTTCATAGACCACCATATCGATATTTTTAAGCGCCTGATAGCTTCCATAATAAAAGTTCAGGTTATTAACCACCGATTTCTGGGCGGTTAGCGTAGCTGTGCTGCTTGGTTTGAATATTTGCATAATTTCGGTTTACCACTTTATTTTTTTGCGCAGGCGATAACGCAGATAAATAGCCAATCCATTCATGAGCAAGGTCATGACAACTAGTACCAGACCAGCCGCAGCTGCATTATGCTGGAAGGCTTCCTGCGGCCTGGAGATCCAGTTGAACATCTGAATCGGCATAACTGTAAATGGCTCCATCAGCCATTCAAACGATACAAACGGAAACTCGTCCTGGATGGGCGAAGGCGGTAGAAAAGCAATAAAAGTCAGTGCGCCGATGGTAATGATCGGCGCTGTTTCACCGATTGCACGCGCCAATCCGATAATGACACCTGTCAGAATACCGGGTGCAGAATAAGGTATAACGTGATCTGCCACTGTTTGCCATTTGGTCGCGCCCAGGGCATAAGCCCCTTCGCGGATGGAAACCGGTATGGAACGAATCGCTTCACGGGTTGCCACGATAACAATGGGCAGAATCAGCAATGCCAGTGTCAGGCCGGCAGAAAGAATGCTTTGGCCCAGTCCGAGCTCGTAAACGAACAATCCCAGCGCAAGCAGACCGTAAATAATGGAAGGTACCCCTGCAAGGTTGGTAACATTAATTTCAATGATTTCGGTAATGAGGTTTTTGGGTGCATATTCCTCAAGATAAACCCCCGCAGCCACACCGAGAGGTACAGCAGCCGCTGCAGTAACCAGCATGATTAGCGTGGTGCCTACCCACGCGGAAAGAATCCCGGCAGCTTCCGGTTTACGTGAAGGAAACGAGGTAAAAAATTCCCAGGTCAGGCGGGGCATTCCGTCGATGATCATATTGCCGAAAAGCGCAATAAATGTCAGAACAGCGATCATCAGCGCAACAATACCCGCTATCAGTGCCAGCAAATCCCAGCGCTTGTGATACGCAATGATGGCGCGTATTTCGTTCAGGTTATCAGAGTGATTCATGGCCATTAGTAAATCTCGCGATAACGTTTACGCAACAGGTGTCCCAGTATATTAAAAACCAGCGTCAACAGAAGAAGGGTCAGCCCCGCAGCAAAGATAGTCTGATACCCGATGCTACCGTGCGGCAGATCTCCCAGGCTGACCTGGACAATATAAGTAGTAATGGTAGCCGCAGGTTCCATGGGATTCCATACCAGATTAGGTTGCATGCCCGCTGCAATGGCAACCACCATGGTTTCCCCAACTGCGCGGGAAATACCCAGAATATAGGCAGCAGCGATACCCGACAGAGAAGCCGGCATCACGACCTTGACGGCAGTTTGAAACCGGGTGGCACCGATGGCGTACGAACCTTCGCGCAGATGCATGGGTACGGAACGCATGGCATCTTCAGTCATTGAACTGACATAGGGAATGATCATGATTCCCATAACTAGGCCTGCAGACAGAAGACTGAAGCCGGGCAGTTCTGGAAGCAGTGTTTGCAGTAGCGGGGTCACAAACAATAAGGCGAAATAACCGTAAACAACGGTCGGGATGCCACCAAGCAATTCAAGAAATGGTTTGGCAATTTCTCTTACCGCGAAAGGCGCGAATTCGGAGAGATAGATCGCAATGATAGTGCCGAAGGGAAGTGCTATGACCAATGCAACCAGTGAACTGACAACCGTCCCCGAAACAAGTGGCAGGATGCCGTAATGGGCATCGTCAAATAACGGCGTCCACTGCGTATCGGTCAAAAATTCCCATATCGATACATGCTCGAAAAATATAAATGATTCCGAGATTAGCAGGTAAATAATGGCAAATGTAATGAAAACAGAGAAAAAAGCAGCCAGAAACAACAGCATTTCGATTGATCGCTCTTTCAGGTTTCGCTTGTAGCTATGACGTAAACTTTTGGGAGAGCGGGTTTCTGGGGTAGCCATTTAACGTACGGGATTCAATCCGGGTATGCAAGAGCACTTCATTCTAAAAGCCAATTATTACAATTTGATGACCATTAGAAACGGGAATCTGTTGAAAAAAATTGCTGAATATCCATTCGAAAATGGCTAAACCATTACCATTTCCGAACGATATCAGAGGGAAGAAATTATCTGATGTCCAAACTGGAGTAAATGTCATGACACTGAAGAGTACTATCAAGGAATTCGCAGCTTTTTTAGGTGACCGAGAATCCATCCTCGACAACAATTTTTCAAGAATCGCAGGCCAACTGGAGTTATTGTGGGGCTACCAGGAGTTTTATCTTTATCTGGATAAACTGGTCATTACTGAAAAAGAGCGAAGCCGGGCAGGCTTCCCATTTGAAGTAATCCAGGAACTCGACAAGCTGAAAGAAATTCACGAACGGTTGTGTCCCAGAGTAAGGCTGTATGCGAACGTCGGTTAATTCAACAAAATTACAGGGATACAAAAAAACCACCCGGGCAAGGTGGTTTTTTTGTATTTACAGACCAAAACATACGATGAAGTTCAGGCTGGAACAGTTCCAGCTCCGGCATTTCTAGTCTGCTTGCCTTCTGAGGAAAGCAGGAATATCCATTGGATCCATTCCGGCTTGTTGCATCGCCGTTACTGCGGCATTGCTTCTTCTACCCGTTCTCATGACAGCAGGCTCATCCACCTGATGTGAGGAAATACGATCATCTGTACCTGTTCTGGTATGAATGACAGTCATCGGCCTCTGGGATTGCTGGTTGATATTGCCAAGCCCCGTTGCAACCAGCGTGACACGCAGATTATCTCCCATATTTTCATCAATCACCGTACCTACGATGACAGTTGCATCTTCAGCTGTCATTTTCTTCACGATATCCATGACTTCCTGTACTTCGCGCATTTTCATGGCGGAGCTGGCAGTAATATTGACCAGCACACCACGTGCACCGGTCAGTGTGATTTCTTCAAGCAACGGGCTGGCAACGGCCTCTTCTGCGGCCATCCGTGCACGATCAACACCACCAGCAGCTGCCGAACCCATCATGGCCATGCCCATTTCAGACATGACAGTCTTGACGTCTGCAAAATCCACGTTGACAAGACCCGGGCAATTGATAACTTCCGCGATTCCAGCAACAGCACCATACAGTACATCATTTGCTGCCTTGAATGCATCCAGCATGCTGATGTCGTTCCCCAGCACTTTCATCAGCTTGTCATTTGGGATAACGATCAGCGAATCCACGTGTTCTGCCAGCGCTTCCATACCTGCTTGCGCTGCTTTCAGGCGCTTGCCTTCAAACGAGAATGGCTTGCTGACGACTGCCACAGTCAGAATTCCCATTTCCTTGGCAATCTGGGCAACCACAGGAGCGGCACCGGTACCCGTACCACCACCCATTCCGGCGGTTATAAACAACATATCCGCACCCTGAACGATCTCGGCAATGCGATCCCGATCCTCCAAAGCAGCTTCTTTCCCAATATCCGGATTCGCGCCTGCTCCCAATCCACGGGTAACACAAGTCCCAAGCTGCAACAGGGTTGGCGCACGATTACCCTGAAGTGCCTGTGCATCGGTATTCATGCAAATGAATTCAACGCCTTTTACTTCATTACGAATCATGTGATCCACAGCGTTCCCGCCACATCCGCCAATACCTATGACCTTGATGACTGCTTCCAGTGGTTCGGTATTCGTGATTTCAAACATTACTTTCTCCTATTGCATGGTGAATTTTCAACAATATTCTGCAGACAGAACCTTACTAAAACCCGATTTAAAAATTTTCCTGAAACCATCCTTTCATTTTCGCCAGAATTTGCTTGGTGGAACTACTCTTCAGTTTTGCCTGATGATGATGGAGACGATCTTCCATGCCTATCATCACCAGACCAATGGCAGTTGAATACCTCGGGGTACGCACAACCTCCTCCAAACTGCCATTATAGGCTGGCAACCCCAGACGAACCGGCATATGAAAAATCTCTTCCCCCAGCTCGACCATACCCAGCATAGAACTGCTGCCGCCAGTGATCACAATTCCTGATGAAAGCAATTGTTCAAAACCACTACGCCTCAATTCAGCCTGAATCAGCAGGTAGAGCTCTTCCACACGAGGTTCGATAACTTCAGCCAATGTTTGCCGCGATAACGGGCGGGCACCACGGTTACCTACATCCGGCACCTCGACCATCTCGCGAATATCAGCCAATGCACGCAAAGCCGTGCCGTAGCGGCACTTGATATCTTCCGCGTCTTTCGTAGGGGTGCGCAGTGCCATGGCAATGTCATTGGTGATCTGGTCACCCGCCACCGGGATTACTGCTGTATGCCTGATCGCGCCATCTGTAAACACAGCAATATCAGTGGTTCCACCACCAATATCGACCAGGCAAACACCAAGATCCTTTTCATCTTCGGAAAGCACTGCTTTGGCTGAAGCCAGTGGTTGCAGCACCAGATCCCGCACCTCCAGCCCGCAGCGATGAATGCATTTGGCGATATTCTGGGCTGCGGACACGGCCCCGGTTACGATGTGCACTTTGACTTCCAACCGGATGCCACTCATGCCAACAGGCTCACGCACATCTTCCTGACCATCAATAATGAATTCCTGATTCAGGATATGCAGTATTTGCTGATCAGCTGGAATATTTACGGCTTTGGCGGTTTCCATCACCTTTTCAACATCCGCCTGAGTGACTTCCTTATCCTTGATTGCCACCATGCCATGTGAATTGAAACCACGGATATGGTTACCGGCGATACCTGCATACACTTCACTGATCCGGCAGCCTGCCATCAGCTCGACTTCCTCAAGGGCGCGCTGAATGGCATTGACAGTTGCTTCGATATTGACCACCACACCTTTTTTCAGGCCACGCGAAGAATGGCTACCCAGACCAATAATCTCGAATCCGCCCTCGGGCTTCATTTCGGCAACAATAGCCACGATTTTCGAAGTGCCGATATCAAGACCGACAATCAGATCTTTGCCTTCCTTGACTTTACTCATTTGAAAATCCCCCCGATTTCATAGTTTTGTAGTGTTCTGATTACGCCCGGCTTCAACAAATTGTCATGGTATACGAACTGCAAACCCATTGGCATAGCGCAAATCTATATAAGCAGAATTTTCATATTGATCCAGATTCTCGCCATACTGAGTACGCACTGCAACGTAGCGCTTCATGCGCTGCTCCACTTTCTCTCTCCCCAATTTGAGCCAGGTTCCCGTATTCAGCCGGACATGCCAGGCATGCCGTGGAGTCAACACGATTTCAGTAGCGGTTTGCCCGGTTGGTTGCAGTAATTTATTGAAATAGCGATATTGTTGCGCAATCAATTGACTGCTGTTATCAGGACCAGCAAACACCGGAAGGCGCATATTATCCATTATCGCGTGAAATATTTCTCCCTTTGTATTGATCAAGGCCGACTCACCCCAATACGCAAACGGCTTATGCTCTTCCAATAATATGTGTAATGCCGGAGGCCATTCCCGCAGAATCTTGACTGATCTGACCCATGGCAATTCCATAAAAGTATTTTCTAATTTTTTCAGATCTATCATGATGAAATTGCCATTTGCCGAGTTGCGTATGACCTGTTCAACCTGATCACGAGTGATATACGCGAAACCCGTTGTACCCGCCGGGTTTTTATCCATGTTTTCCACCCGGATTTCCTTCAGTGAAAAGAATGGCAACGCCATAACTCTGGTTCCAACCGCGTAAATCGTAGCCAGCAAAACACCTGTCAGTAGAATATTGGCCAGAAAATTCAGGGATTGATGATCATTCCACATAGCTTTCTATTTACAGCTGCCTGATTGTTCTGATCGCACGAAACTCTGCCGAATCATTCTCTGCCGGACCCAGAGTATCAAACATGAAAAAGCATTCTTACGCACGCTCACGGCTCAATTGCAGAATTTGAATGACAAGTTCATCGAATGAAATACCCGCTGCCTTAGCTGCCATGGGTACCAGGCTATGATCCGTCATGCCCGGAGAGGTATTGGTTTCCAGGAAGAAAGGCTGCTCATTTTTATCCAGAATCAGATCTACCCTGCTCCAGCCAGCACATCCCAATATCTGATGTGCATACAGCGCCTGCTCCTGTATGCGGACTGTCAGTGGCTCAGATAACCCACCAGGGCAGGTGTAACGTGTACTTTCGGAAAAATATTTTGCCTGATAATCATACAACCCTTCTGTCACATCAATTCGTACCAGCGGAAGGGGTATGTCGTCCAGGATAGCTACAGTCAGCTCGATTCCCTGAATGAATTGTTCAGCCAACACCAATGGATCGTGCTGTGCAGCCACCTGATAAGCAGACTGGAAATCCTGCTCGTTGTCCACTTTGCTCAATCCGATAGTTGAACCTTCCCTGGCCGGTTTGATGATGATAGGCAGCCCCAGTCTGTCGGCAACATCCTGAAACCGGCTGTCAGCATCAAGCATGATGTAATCAGGTGTGTTAATACCTGCAGCCTGCCAGATCATTTTTGTACGCCACTTGTCCATCGCCAGTGCGCTGGCCAGTATGCCACTGCCGGTATAGGGCATTTCCATCAGCTCCAGTGCGCCTTGCACCGAACCATCTTCTCCATAGCGACCATGCAAGGCAATGAATGCGCGATCAAAACCTTGTCTCTGCAAATTTTCCAGAGATTGCCCGGCGGGATCAAATGCATGGGCATCCACCCGGCTTCGCTGCAATGCAGCGAGAACAGCCTGACCACTTCTCAGCGAGATTTCCCGCTCGGCGGATCGTCCACCCAGCAACACGGCTACTTTTCCGAGATCACGCATACTCACTGTTCATTTCCTTCGTGCTGTCCAATGATGCGGACTTCAGTAACCAGGCCGATCCCGGTTTTCTGAAGAACCGTATTTCGTACAGTATCAATAACCGCCTCGATTTCAGCAGCAGTGGCCTGACCACAGTTGATGATGAAATTGGCATGTAGCGTAGAAACCATGGCATCACCAATACGAAAACCTTTCAAGTGACACTGCTCGATCAACCGGGCGGCATGATCTCCCGGTGGATTACGGAAAACCGAACCCGCATTGGGCAACCCCAAGGGCTGGGTTTTGATGCGCGCAGTGAGCAACGACTTGATCGCCTGACGCGAATCTTCCATTTTGCCCGGTTGAAGCCGGAACCAACCGCCAGTAAACCAGGTGTCGGCAGCTTTCGATGAAATGGTTTTTCGCAGCGCAACATGGCGATAACCAATTTCATAATCCTTTGGCGTGCTCTCGTGTATTGCCCCGCTACGATCAATTGTAGAAACACGCTCCACCAGATTCCATGTCTCGGAACCATAGCAACCCGCATTCATTGCCAGTGCGCCGCCCACCGTGCCCGGAATCCCTGCCAGAAATTCCGCACCTGCCAAATTGTGCAATGCAGCAAATTTGGCCAGTTTGGCGCAGGGTATGCCGGCCCCGGCGTAAACCAGCCCTCCATTTTCATGGTGCTCGATCAGCTGCAGGTCATTCAGTCTTGCATGCAGGGCAACAGCCACACCGGGTAATCCACCGTCCCGCACCAACAAATTGCTGCCCAGCCCGATCATGACCACTGGTTCATCTTTCGGCCATTGCCGTAAAAATACAGATAAATCTTCCAGATCTGCCGGCTGATAAAAATAGGCAGCATGCCCGCCGGCCCGCCAGGAAACATGCTGTTTCATGGATTCATGCTGGCGCAGCTCACCACGCAGCAAATTTGTGTCAATGCCACCTATGCAGGATGGTGAACCTGTCGGATGCATATGGATCGGCAGTTGAATTCCTGTTTGCATGTTTTCCTGATCAACCCGTTACCAGAGTCAGCCTGGTTGCTGGCTCTGCCAGATCAGGCGCGACCTTCCCGATGGATCCAGCCCCCATGACCAGCACAACATCGCCATCCTGCACGATGGCATGAATAACGGATTTCAACGCATCAATCTGTTCAATATAAATAGGCTCTACCTTTCCCTGCACCCTGATAGCTCGCGCCAGGGATTTGCTGTCTGCGGCAATAACGGGGTCCTCGCCAGCAGGATAAACCTCGGCCAGCAACAGTACATCGGCACCGGATAACACCCGGACAAAATCTTCAAACAAATCCCGGGTGCGGCTGTAACGATGCGGCTGAAAAGCCAGAACCAGGCGCCGCCCGGGAAAAGCATTGCGTGTGGCCGCAAGGGTGGCAGCTATCTCTGCTGGGTGATGGCCATAATCATCGATGAGTGCAAAAGATCCACGATCCGGCAAGGGAATTTCCCCATACTGCTGAAACCGCCGATCCACGCCTCCAAATGCAGCCAAAGCGCTAATCATTGCCTCATCCGCCACACCCAGCTCATTGCCGATTGCAATGGCAGCCAGTGCATTCAGTACATTATGTCTACCCGGGAGATTGAGCGTGATGGCAAGCGTTCGTGATGCGCCGTTGACGCCAATATGCGCAAGGAAATGCATTTTTGACTGGTCATGCCTGATGTCGGTAGCGCGAATCCGGGCATCTTCCGATGTAATACCGTAGGTGGTCACTGGCCGAGTAATCATGGAAATAATGCTGCGCACATGGGGGTCATCCGCGCAAAGCACTGCCATTCCATAAAAAGGTAGATGCTCAATGAATTCGACAAAGGTTTGCTTGAGTCGATTGAAATCGTGCTCGTAAGTGCTCATGTGATCCGCATCGATGTTGGTCACTACTGTCATGACCGGCTGCAGATAAAGGAACGAAGCATCGGATTCGTCGGCTTCAACCACAATGAATTCGCCCTTGCCCAGCCTGGCGTGACTATCAATGGTTTTCAGTCTGCCGCCTATGACAAATGTCGGATCCAGTCCTGCTTCTGCCAAAATGCTGGCAACCAGGCTCGTGGTGGTGGTTTTGCCATGAGTACCGGCAATAGCAATACCCTGCCGCAGGCGCAGCAGCTCTGCCAGCATCATGGCGCGAGGCACGATCGGTATACGATGTTCACGCGCTGCAATCACCTCCGGATTATCCGTGTGTATCGCGGTCGAAGTTACAACAACATCGGCAGACTGGATATTCTCTGCCGCATGGATGTGATGAACGGTTGCGCCCAGGCACTGCAAGCGTCTCGTGGTGGAATTGCGATTCATATCCGAGCCACTGATCCGGAAACCCAGGTTGATCAGCACTTCGGCAATACCACTCATGCCGGATCCGCCGATTCCTACAAAATGAATATGCTTGATTTTGTGTTTCATGGATTTGCCTCCAGTAATCGCTGACAGGCTCCGGCCACAGCCAGTGCCGCATCAGGCATGGCCAGTGCGCGTGCATGGCTTGCCATCGTCTGTAATTGTGCGCGTGAACAAGCCATCAGCCATTGCGCAAGTGATGCTGCCGTCAGCCCGGATTGCGGCCATAACACCGCCGCCTGTTGGTCACTCAGGAAACGTGCATTGGCAGTTTGATGATCATCCACCGCGTAAGGATAAGGCACCAGAATACTGGCGACCCCGGCTGCGGCCAGTTCGGAAACAGTCAAGGCACCGGCACGGCAAATAACCAGATCGCAGTTCTGGTAATGCGTGGCCATATCCTCAATGAAGGCCACCAGATTGCCCGTAACGCCATGATCCGCATAAGCCTGCTGCAACGCTGCCAGATGCGCCTTGCCAGATTGATGCGTAACCATTGGTCGCTGATTTTCTGGAATCATGCTCAAGGCATGTGGCAATACGGCATTCAAAGCTTGTGCGCCCAGACTGCCGCCCACCACCAGAATATTCAGATTGCCCGTCCGGTTGGCGTAGCGGGTTTCTGGTGACGGAAACCGAGCAATCTCTGCCCTGACCGGATTACCGGTAACCTGGATTGTATTTTTTGGGCCTGTAATCGTGCCCGGGAATGCCAGCAAAACACGATCAGCGATTTTGGCCAGTATTTTATTGGTCAGGCCAGCAATCCTGTTCTGCTCATGAATCAGCAACGGCTTACCAAGCAGAGCAGCCATGATGCCCCCGGGAAGTGCCGGGTACCCCCCCATGCCCAGTACAACTTGTGGTTTCTGGCGTCGTAATACCCGGAAGCTTTGCCAGCAAGCCCTGGCCAATCTCCACGGAAGAAACAGATAGCTGCTGAACTTTTTGCCACGCAACCCGGAAAAGTTGATCAGCTCAATGGAAAAACCATGCTGCGGGACCAACGTGGCCTCCATGCCATTGCGTGTTCCCAGCCAGATCACCCGCCAGCCATGTTCCTGCATGCAACGGGCGACAGCCAGCCCTGGAAATACATGCCCACCGGTACCCCCCGCCATGATCATGATCGTGCCGGACAAGATACAAACTCCGTGTGCAATGCAGGCCGTTGATCAAATCTGTTCATACGTGTACCCCTCTGCGTTTCAGCCGGTTTTCCCAGTCAATCCGCAGCAATATGGCAATGGCAATGCAATTGATGACAATACTGCTGCCACCATAACTCATGAACGGCAGCGTCAGCCCCTTGGTAGGAAGCAATCCCATGTTGACACCCATGTTGATAAACGCCTGCAAACCCAGCCAGACACCAATACCCTGTGCAACCAGCGAACCGAACTGGTTTCCCAGCTTGGCCGCCATGCGACCAACCTTGAAAATACGCACCAGCAACAGGAAAAAGAGTGAAATCACAGCAACCACCCCAGCAAAACCCAACTCCTCGGCGAGTACCGCAAACATAAAATCCGTATGAGCTTCAGGCAGGTAATTCAGTTTTTCCACACTGTTTCCCAATCCCACCCCCCACCATTCGCCCAGGCCAAATGCAATCAACGCATGCGTGAGTTGATAACCCTTGTTGAAGGGATCATTCCACGGATCAAAAATCGCGTTGATCCGATCCATGCGGTAAGGTTCGATAATAATTAGCAGAGCGATCAATACCGGTACCAGACATACCAGTCCAAGAAACATCTTCCAGTTCATCCCGTTCATGAACATCACGGACAGCACAATGGCCGCAATTACAACAGTGGCTCCCAGATCCGGTTCCATCAGCAATAACAGTGAAACAACGGTCAACAATGCCAGAATGGGCAGAAAACCCTTGAAAAAATGATCCTTGAAAGCAGCTTTGCGCACGACATAGTCAGCTGTAAAAATCAGAATAAACAGCTTCATCAATTCGGAAGGCTGAAAGTTGAATATGACCAGCGAAAGCCAGCGCCGACTACCATTGATCTCATGGCTGATTCCGGGTACCAGCACCACAACCAACAACAGAATGCCAAACCCGAGCAAATAGTGAGAGTACGTCTGCCACCAGCGCAGTGGAATCCGGAAACAGGCATTACCAACTGCAATCCCAGCCAAAATATACAAAACCTGACGAACAAGAAAATAATGGCTGTTACCCTCGCCAAATTTTGATTCTGCAATCGCAATCGAGGCGGAATACACCATCACCAATCCCAATCCCAACAGAAGCAGCACAGCGACAACCAAAAGCAGATCCAGCCCTGGCTGAATAGGCTGGTTATGCGAAGCAGTCGGGGCGACAGAAGCTGTTGTATTCATAATGGATTTAATGGCATGTCTGGGCAGTCAAAACCAGTTTGCGTTCAATCTGGCGAACGGCCGCCGTAAAAACCTCGGCCCGGTGAATATAGTTGTTAAACATATCCAGACTGGCACAGGCAGGAGAAAGCAGAACCGCGTCCCCATGTTCCGCCAGCAGAAAACTCACTTTTACCGCCTCGTCCATTGTCTGAACCCGGTGCACAGGCACATGACTCGGCTGGATTGCTTGCTCCACCTTGTCTGCATCCCTCCCCAGCAGCACCACACTACGCACATGCTGGCGAACAGGTTGCTCCAGGGGAGAAAAATCCTGCCCCTTGCCGTCACCACCTGCGATCAGAATCACATTTTTGCGAAAACCACTCAGTGCTGCTACGGCAGAACCTACATTGGTACTTTTTGAATCATCGTAAAAGGTGATGCCACTGAACTCGGCTACCTTCTGCATGCGATGCGGCAAACCTCTGAAATTGCGTAAGACATGCAGCAACGGCTCGAAAGGCAGATCTACTGCCCGGCACAACGCCAGTGCAGCCAATGCATTAGCCGCATTATGCAATCCCATGACAGCAAGTTCACTGATTTTCATCAACGATGTACTACCTTGCGACAACCATAAATCCGATCCGTCGGGTAACAGACCAAATTCTTCTTCAAATGATGGAGTGGATAATCCAAAAGTAACCTGTTTACTATTTTTATCGGCCATGGCACATACCCTGGCATCATCCCGGTTGAGTACCTGTACACAGTGGTTGCTGAACTGGCGAGGAAATATCCGTGCTTTTGCCGCAGCATATTCCTCGATGCTGCTGTAGCGATCCATGTGATCCTCGCTCAGGTTCAATACGGTTGCTGCATCAGGACGCAGACTACTGGTGGTTTCCAGCTGAAAACTGGAGAGTTCCAGCACCCATAAATGCGGCCATTTACCCGCATCCATCCGTTGCATGAGCGCATCCAGTGCTGCCGGACCGATATTACCTGCCACCTCCACATCCCATCCGGCATTTCTGGCCATTTCACCAACCATGGTCGTAACCGTGGTTTTGCCGTTGGAACCGGTGATTGCCAGAATTTTTGTACCAGGCGGTGCGTGTTGATCCAGCGCAACAGCAAACAGCTCGATATCCCCGATGACGGGGATACCCTGCTGCAATGCTGCCTGTACCAGTGGTTCCGCGACTGCCACTCCCGGACTGATGGCAATGACATCAATTCCCTGGAATAACTCTGCCTTCAATGGGCCACAAAATAGAGCTTCACTTGGCACGATCCGGTTTATCAATTCAAGATCGGGCGGATTAGTGCGTGTATCTGCGACAGTCAGCTGCGCTCCGGTACGTGAAAGCCACTTGACCATGGAAACCCCGGTTTTTCCCATGCCCAGAACCAGTATTTTTTTGCCGGCGTAGTTCATCGCAGTTTCAGTGTCGATAAGCCGATCAATACCAGAATGATGGTAATAATCCAGAATCTCACCACCACCTGATTTTCCTTCCAGCCTTTGAGCTCGTAATGGTGATGGAGCGGAGCCATGCGAAAAACACGCTGCCTGAACAGCTTGAAGGAAGTAACCTGGAGCATGACAGACAAAGCCTCCATGACGAACACGCCCCCCATGATGACCAGCACGATTTCCTGCCGGACAATCACGGTGATCACTCCCAGTGCGGCACCCAGTGCCAGAGCACCGACATCACCCATGAACACTTCGGCCGGATAGGCGTTGAACCACAAAAAAGCCAGACCGGCTCCCGCCAGTGCACCGCAGAACACAGCCAGTTCACCTGCGTTGGGAATATGGGGAATACCGAGATACTTGGCAAACACGGCGTGACCGGCGACATAGGCAAAGATAGCGAGCGCGCCACTGATCATGACAGTGGGCATGATGGCCAGCCCATCCAGCCCGTCGGTCAGGTTGACGGCATTGCTGGTACCTACGATGACCAGATAGGTCAACATAACAAACAGGGGAGCACCCAGCGGAATCACGATTTCCTTGAAAAACGGCACGATCATCTCGGTATGCTGGGGAAGATCGGCGGTCATGGCAAGATATACCGCAACTAGCAACGCAATGACGGATTGCCAGAAAAACTTGGATGCAGCCGAGAGTCCCTTCGAATTACGCTGGATGACCTTGCGATAATCGTCCACCCAGCCGATAACGCCGAATCCCAGGGTGGTCAGTGATACGATCCAAATGTAACGGTTGCTCAAATCCGCCCACAGCAGTGTGGTGACGATCACCGCCATCAAGATCAGCGCGCCGCCCATCGTTGGGGTTCCCGCCTTGACAAGATGAGTCTGGGGGCCGTCATTGCGCACAGACTGGCCCACCTTGCGCGCGGTCAGGCTACGTATCATGGCTGGACCGATCAGGAACGAGATACTCAACGCGGTCAATGCCGCCAGCACGGTGCGCAACGTAATGTAGCTGAATACATTGAATGCGCGGATGTCTTCCGCCAACCACTGAAAAAATGCCAATAACATACTATGTTTCCCGTTGCGATATCTGCCCGCTGACAAGAAAAACTGTTTTCATCAGACTATTCATGCTTGCAATTGCTCCACTACCCGTTCCATTCGCATGAAACGCGATCCCTTGACCAAGATGGAAGCATGCTCATCCAGACAATTTTTTGCCTTTTCCAGCAGGCTATCCAGGCTGGAAAAATGCTCGGCTCCGCGCCCAAACCCCGCTACAGCCTGCCTGCTTGATTCTCCCAGCGCCAGCAATATGTCAATCCCTGACGATGCCGCCTGCTGGCCAATTGTGTAATGGAATGCTGCACCATCCGGGCCGAGTTCGCCCATATCACCCATGATCAGAATTTTCTTGCCCGGCATTTCCGCCAAAACATTCAGCGCAGCCTGCATGGAATCCGGATTGGCGTTATAGGTGTCGTCAATCAGAATCGATTGGTGTAATCCGGTTTTTTTCTGCAAACGCCCGGGCACGCCCTTGAAACTGCACAAACCCTCAGCGATCGAATTGATGCCAATGCCAGCAGCTGTAGCAGCCGCTGCGGCTGCCAGCGCGTTGTAAACATTGTGGCGACCCGGCACCTGCAATGCTATTTCGATCTTGTCATCAGGCAATTGCAGCAGCCATTGATCACCTGATGGATCTACTAGCCGGGCACTAATCGCTGCAGTGGTTTCCAGTCCGAAATCCACGACCTGCCTGTTTCCAGCAAATTGCCGCCAAAGCGGCGCATGAGAATCGTCGGCGTTGATGACTGCAACTCCTTTTGCTTCCAGCCCCTCGAAAATTTCTCCCTTGGCACGAGCAATGGCTTCAGTTGTAACCAAATGCTCAATATGCGCAGTTCCTGCATTGATAATCACGGCAATGGTGGGTGCAGCCAGATGGCTCAAATAGGCAATCTCTCCGGCGTGATTCATCCCCATTTCGATTACTGCCGCAACATGACGAGCATCCAGTTGCAACAACATCTGCGGCACACCGATGTCGTTATTCAGATTGCCGGTTGTCGCAAGCACACTTTCCTGACCGAAAACATGCCTGAAAATGGTGGCAATCATTTCCTTGACAGTAGTTTTGCCATTGCTGCCGGTCACTGCAATCAATGGAAGTGCAAAGCGACGACGCCAATAGGCCGCCAGTTGCCCCAGACCCAGCCGGGTATCACCAACCCTGATCCAGCCAAAACCGGATTTTGCTGGAATGATGGCCGCATCTGCCGAAACCATGGCAGCAACGGCACCTCGCTCAATGGCAGCAGAAATAAACCGATGGCCATCAAATTGTTCGCCAGATAACGCAATGAAGAGATCGCCTTGCTTCAGGGTACGGCTGTCCGTGCTGACTCCGGTGAATACAGAATTACCACCAGACCAGTCGGCGCATAGCGCCAGTGCAGCTTCCTGTATGCTCATCATCCCTGCACCTGCAATTCCGGCCCAGCCAGATCATGTAATACCTGCCTTACAATCTCGCGATCATCAAACGGATATTTTTTCCCCTGTATTTCCTGATAGTTTTCTGCCCCTTTGCCGGCGATAAGTACGATATCCCCCTTGCGCGCACCATGAATAGCCCGATAAATAGCTGCCGTGCGATCCACTTCGACCGAACAGTGGTTGCCACTGGCACCCTGCATGATTTCGCTGATGATATCTTCCGGATTTTCATTACGCGGATTGTCACTGGTAACAATGACTTCATCAGCCAGGCGAGCGGCAATTTCTCCGATCAGCGGGCGCTTGCCGCGATCCCTGTCACCGCCACAGCCGATCACACAAACCAGTTTTTCCTGATTTTTGCGCATTCTTTTTTTGATGCGCGTTCCGGCCAGTGTTTCACGCAAACCGGTCAACACCTCATTCAAGGCATCAGGGGTGTGTGCGTAATCGACGATGACAACGGGCTGATCGCTCCCTCCCAGCTTCTCCATTCGGCCAGGAATCGGCTGAACCTTCTGTAACGCCGTAACTGCATCATCAAAATTGATATTGCTGGCAAGCAACGTGGAAAGCACGGCCAGCAGGTTGCAGGCATTGTAGTGGCCAGTCACATTGCATTGCAGACTGGCTTTCTGCTTGCCAAATTCGATATCAAAGCCAATGTGCTGAGTAGTACACCGCAGATTGCTTCCGTAGAGTATTTTCAGATTGTCGGCTGTGCGGGCTGTCTGGTGTGGCTGTTTGAAACCGTAGCCAATCATTGACAAATCCTTACCAGCGAGCTGTTGTGACAATTCCACGCCCAGCACTTCGTCCAGATTCAGAACGGCATGTTGCAAGCCTTCCCAGAAAAACAGCCTGGCCTTGGCAGCAGCATAGGCATCCATGCTCTCGTGATAATCCAGATGGTCGCGCGTCAGATTGGTCAGCACGGCGACTGCAAATTTTGATCCGGTCAGCCTGTCTTGGGAAAGACCATGTGAAGAAGCTTCCATGACCAGTGAAGAAGCACCTTGCTGCAGATATTCGGCCATCAGTTGCTGCAGGCGGACGGCATCGGGGGTGGTATGCCCGGAAGGGTGCAATGCACCTGGAAAACCATGCCCCAGTGTGCCGATGACAGCAGTTTTTTTTCCCAGCGCGGCCATGGCCTGGGCATACCAGTGACTGCATGTGGTTTTACCGTTGGTACCTGTAATTCCCACCAGCCATAAATGACTGGAGGGGTGATCGTATACCTCACTGGCAATTTTTCCCGCCTCTTGGCGTAAGCCAGTTATCCCGAGATTAGGAATGTTCCACTCTGGTTTCCAGGAAAATCCCCTTTTTTCCCAGATAACTGCATTGACGCCCGAAGCAATCGCTTTCGGAATATCGTTGCGTGCATCGTACTGTTCTCCGACAGACGCCAGAAAAGTATCTCCAGGCTTGAGTTGTCGGCTGTCCGCCACCAATTGCTTTACTTTGACGCCAAGCTGATTCAACCAGACAGCCGCAGCTTCCTCACCCAATCTTGAATTAGACGGGACACTCATCCCTTGCCTTCCACCCCGGAAACGGGAGAAGTCACCAAATTACCAAGAGAATCATCAAACGGCACATTCAGCATCCGCAACGCGCCTTCCATGACGCGGCTAAACACTGGCGCTGCTACTGTTCCGCCGTAATACCGGCCGCCTGAAGGTTCGTCAATCATGATCGCCATGATGATGCGTGGGTCAGATGCGGGCGCAAAACCTACAAATGAGGAAATATAGCGATCGCTAGCGTACCCTTTCTGTTTTTCCAACCGTTTATGCGCTGTACCTGTCTTGCCTGCAACCCGGTAGCCATTAATGCGTGCACCATTACCCGTACCTTCAGGTTGCACGGCAAGCTCCAGCATTTTTCTGACAGATTGCGCCGTTTCAGGTGAAATTACTTTCTGGCCGATGGCAGGTGTATCGCGCTTCAGCAGCGTAATGGGCTTTAGCTCGCCATCCGTGGCAAACAATGAATAACCTCGCACCAATTGCATGAGGCTAACGGAGATTCCGTGCCCGTAGGACATAGTAGCCTGCTCGATCGGGCGCCATTTGTTATAAGCACGCAACTGACCACTGGCCTCCCCCGGAAAACCAACACCCGTTTCAGCTCCAAAACCTGAACGATTCAACATTTCCCAGAATGTTTTGGGAGGCAACATCAAGGCTATTTTTGCTGCGCCCACATTACTTGAAGTCTGAATCACCTGGGAAACAGTCAAATTGCCTTTGTCGCGTACATCGCGAATGACTGCCCGACCAATCCGCATTGAACCGCCAGCTGTATCCATCAGGGTATTTGCCTTGACACGGCCTGTTTCCAGCGCAACAGCAATGGCAAATGGCTTGAGTGTAGATCCTGGCTCAAATGTATCGACCAGCACACGGTTACGAATAACCTGGTTATTCATACTTGAACGCTGATTGGGATTGAAAGCCGGGTAATTGGCCATTGCCAGCACTTCCCCTGTTTTCGCATCCAATGCCACGATGCTGCCCGCCTTGGCCTGCTGTTCCTTTACTGCGCGCGCCAATTCCCGGTAAGCGAGATACTGTATTTTACTGTCAATGGAAAGGATCACATCCTGGCCAGATTTGGGTGTCTGGATCTGCCCAACATTTTCCACGATACGTCCGATACGATCCTTGATAACGCGCCTTTTGCCATCCTCTCCCGTGAGCACATCCTGCCACGCCAACTCCATTCCTTCCTGGCCGCGCCCATCCACATCGGTAAAACCCAGAATATGGGCAGCCAGCTCGCGCGACGGGTAGTAACGATAAAACTCGTGCTTGAGATACAAACCTTTGATGTTAAGTTCAGCGACCTTATCTGCTCTTTCCGGCGGCACTTGCCGCTTCAGATAAACAAACCGCTTGCCACTGTTGATGCGCTCCTGAATCGCTGTTTCATTTACATCCAGCAGATTTGCCAATTGTTTGATCTGCTGCGGTGTAACAGTAATTGTCTGCGGGTCAATCCACACGGATTTGACAGGAGCACTGATGGCAAGAATTTCACCATTACGATCCTTGATGCTGCCACGCTGGGAATTTTGTTCAATTACCCGCAGATAGCGTGACTGTCCTTGCTGTTGTAAAAAATCCTTGTTCAGTGCCTGTAAATAAACAGCGCGAACAACCAATACAACCAGGAAAATCAGCAAAAACCCCAGAACGAGACGAGAGCGCCACTCGGGAAGATCCACGGTGGCGGATTTGCGTGACGGATTGAATAAAATTTTCATTCAGCCGCACCTGTCGCGTAATCAGGCCGAATAACCAGAATATTCCCAGCAGCAGGTGGAAGGGGCATTGTCATTCCAAGCTCTTTTCGCGCAATATTTTCCACGCGCGCGGGCATAGCCAGGGTAGTTTGCTCCAATCGCAACTGATTCCACTCTGTTTCCAGTTGCTCGGTCAATTTTTGCTCCTTTTCCTGCTCCATGAACAGTTTTCGTGCTTCGTAGCGGGCAGTAACAATGGCCAGACCACTGATAATCAGCAACACAAACAGAAAAATATTCAATTTGACCATCCCTGCTCCATGCCACAATCCACCAGTTTTTCCGCCACACGCATGACTGCGCTGCGTGCTCGCGGATTAGCAGCTACCTCACACTCGCCCGGCCGGATTTTTTTACCAACAATCTGGAGTTGTTGGGGATTATGCATGCGGCTTTCCTTTTCCCGGACTGGTAATTTTCGCGGCAGCACATCCGTATTCGCCTGAGCACGCATGAAACGCTTGACGATACGATCTTCCAGAGAATGAAAACTGATCACCACCAGCCTCCCTCCTGTTTTCAGCAATTCCACACATTGCGGCAACGTTACCGACAACTCCTCAAGCTCCTGATTGAGGTAGATGCGTATCGCCTGGAAAGTGCGCGTCGCCGGATGTTGCCGACCATCCTGACGGCCGAACCTGCGAACGGCCGCTGCAACGATCTCGGCAAGCTGAAGCGTGGTATCAATGGGCTGGCGTGCCCGTGCCATAATAATTGCACCTGCAATCTGTCCAGCATACCGTTCTTCGCCATAGGTTCTGATTACCTCCTTTAATTCTGTTTCTGTCACAATGGCCAACCATGCGGCTGCCGTTTTTCCCCGGCTGGAATCCATACGCATATCCAGTGGGCCGTCAAAGCGGAAGCTGAAACCACGCACAGCCTCATCCAGTTGAACTGACGAAACACCAAGATCCAGCAAAATGCCATCAACCCGGCTTAGACCCAATGAATGCAATACTTCGCGCATTCCTGCATAACTGCTATGTATTACCTGAAACCTGCCATCTTGAATGGCACGAGCTTCGGAAACAGCAGCTGGATCCTTGTCAAAAGCGATCAATCGTCCTGATTCTCCCAATCGGGATAAAATCTGGCGACTATGTCCTCCCCGGCCAAATGTTCCATCCACATAAACACCATCTGCCCTGATATTCAGCGCATCTACCGCTTCTTTCAGCAGAACGGGTACGTGCACGGCATTACCGGCGCACTACAGCGAAAACCCTTCCAGCTCGGGAGGAATATCTCCATCCTTGCAAGCTGTCGCCGTATCGATTTCCAGATCCCATTTCGCCATATCCCAGAGTTCAAATTTTTCACCTTGCCCTGCCAGCACGACTTCTTTTTCCAAGCCGGCAAATTGTCGCAACGGAGCACTGATAAGAATGCGGCCGGAGCCATCCATTTCCACATCACTGGCGTTACCGATGATCAGCCTCTGCAGACCCCGGATCTGCGGATTGAAGCTGGAAAAACTGCTCAATTTCTTTTCGATGGGCTCCCAGACGGGCTGAGGATAAATCAGCAAGCACCGGGAAGGATCAGCCGTCACCACAATGTTGCCCTCACAACTGGCAAATAACTCATCCCGGTATTTCGCGGGAATTGCGAGCCTGCCCTTGCTATCGAGACTTAATTGAGTGGAGCCACGAAACATTTCGTCCCTTTCAAATTAACCGGAGGCGCCTACTTGTAAATGAAATTACTTTTAGCCCACTATAACCCACAATCATGCATATTTCACCACTTTCACCCACTTTACTCAATAAAAATTTCAAGATCAAGCAAGAAAGAATTTTTATATTGATACAACAATGACTTAACAGCATTTATCATTAATCGTTCTGGATAAAAACAGGTAAAAAATGTATTTGTTTCGGGATTACAACGGAGCATGGTATAACCCCATAAAAACACTGCGAGTTGGATCAATATGACTTTGGTATTTTGGGAACAGGCTGTAAATGAGTTGTCGGCACGCGATCCGGTCATGTACCGGATCATTCAGAGCTACAGCGATTCACTATCCGAAGAAAAGAGTGATGCATTCACCACACTGGCACGCGCGATTGTTGGTCAGCAAATCTCCGTCAAAGCAGCGGCCAGCGTCTGGCAAAAGGTAACAACTTCAATCCCGGAAATTTCTCCGGAAAAATTAATGGTGACAGAAACCAGTTTATTGAGGGCTTGTGGATTGTCGGCACGCAAAATTGATTACTTGCGAGACCTCTCACATCATTTTCTGGAAGGAAAGCTGGTGGCAGTCAACTGGCATGAGCTGGATGACGAAACACTGATTCGCAGACTTATTGAGGTAAAGGGCATTGGCCGATGGACGGCAGAGATGTTCCTGATTTTCCATTTGCATCGCCCGGATGTGCTGCCACTGGATGACATTGGCCTGCAACGTGCCGTCAGCAAACATTACAACGACAGTCAACCGATCAACAAACATGGAATTCGTGCCATAGCCGAAAACTGGCAACCGTGGCGTTCCGTCGCCACCTGGTATTTATGGCGTAGCCTTGATCCGATTCCGGTCATTTACTGAATACCAACGCTGTCAATGCCCGCTGGTTTTTGAAAACAGATTCAGAGTAATCACACCAGCTACGATCAGCCCGATTCCAATCATGCCCAGCAGACCAATTGTGAGGCGGAGGGTATTTTATGAGGAAAAACTGGAAATGAATGCACTAAAAACAGCGAGTATATATTTAACCCCGCAATAGCCTGAATCACCATACAACCATGCGTATTGCCATTATCGGTGCCGGGTGCTCCGGCCTCACCGCAATCAAACAATTAGCTGCAGCGAATTTGCACGATATCGTCTGCTATGAAAAAAATGGCTGGATCGGTGGAAACTGGGCGTATGCAGCTGATCCCAACCATAGCAGCATCGGCCAGAAAACGCACACCATTTCCAGCAAATCACTTTCCCAGTTCAGTGATTTTCCTATGCCGGAGGATTATCCCGATTACCCTGGGCACGCGCAGATACTCGCTTATTTTCAGGCATACGCCCGGCATTTCCAGCTAGAAAGCCATATCCGCTTCAACACCACAGTACTGCAAGTAGAAAAAATGGCAGAGGAACGCTGGCGATTGACGCTGGATGATGGCAGTCAGCCGGAATTTGATTATCTGGTGGTAGCAAACGGGCACCTTACTACGCCGCGTCATCCGGACTGGAAAGCGGATTTCGGCGGTCAGTACCTGCATGCACGCGAGTTCAAAACCGCACAAGGACTGGAAAAAAAGAAAGTGCTGGTGGTGGGAGCAGGAAATTCCGGCTGCGATTGTGCGGTTGAGGCAAGCGATGTTGCCGCGCAGGTCGATTTCAGTTTACGCACTCCACAGTACATTATTCCCAAGCTCATCATGGGAAAGCCGACTGACACCTATGCCGCCACCATGCAGTGGCTGCCGCAGCGTATTCAGGGTTGGCTGCAAAAAATCTCATTGCGTATCCAGATCGGGCATTACCATGACTATCATTTACCCGAACCTGATTTTTCCCCAACGCGAGCACACCCGACCATCAACTCGGCAATTTTTGACAAGATCCGGCATGGCCGGATACACCCCCGGCCCGGTGTGCAAAGTGTTTCCGGACAAACCGTATTTTTTACCGATGGCACATCAGCACAGTACGATGTCATTGTTGCCGCAACCGGGTATCAAATCAGCTTTCCATTCTTTTCAACGGATTTTATCCACTGGCAGGACGGCGATTCCATTCCGCTATATTTGCGCGTTTTTCATCCCGATCATCCTGGCTTGTTTTTTATTGGGCTGATCCAGCCGCAAGGTTGTCTCTGGACATTAACCGAAATGCAATCCTGCCTGGTTGCACAATTACTGGCTGGAAAAACGCAATTACCTAAAAATTGGCGACAACAAGCCATGGCAGAAGGAATAAGCTGGCAACACCAATATATTCACCGCCCGCGTCATACACTGGAAGTACCGTATTTTTCTTACCTGCGTCGTCTGCTGAAACTGATCCGATAATCATCCAGCGGCGGCATCAGTCGGACATATGCCATCACAACAGGACAGTCATGAGGAACACATATGAATAAACAGCACGGATTGGCTGCCAAGCTGTCACATCGTTTCTCAGCGCTATTCTGGGATTTGGTCGCCATACTGCTGGTGCTCGGTCTGATAGTTTTTCTTGCCCAGGCAAGCCGTGGCCTGATGCAACCCTTGACCGCCCCAGGCGAAACAGCCATTAGCCTGGATGCATCAGCTCTGCCGGAATATGCCCTGCGTACTTCTCTCAGAATGCTTGCAGCAATGATCCTGTCGCTGCTATTTACATTTACCTACGCCACATGGGCTGCCAAGAGTCAGCGTGCTGGGCAAATTCTCATTCCGCTTCTCGACATTCTTCAATCTGTTCCAATACTGGGTTTTATCTCTGTCACCGTCGTTTTTTTCATGTCATTTGCACCAGGAAAAATACTAGGAGCGGAGCTTGCTGCCATCTTTGCCATTTTCACCAGCCAGGCGTGGAACATGGCATTCAGTTTCTATCAATCGCTACGCACAGTTCCAGTAGAACTCGCCGAAGCTTCGCGTTCTTTCCGGCTAACTCCCTGGATGCGCTTCTGGAAGCTGGAAGTACCGTTTGCGATGCCGGCGCTCGTCTGGAATATGATGGTATCGATGTCGGCTGGCTGGTTTTTTGTTGTGGCTTCCGAAGCGATCAGCGTCGGCAGTACTACTGTCACATTGCCGGGTATCGGATCCTACATTGCTCTTGCGATTGATCAGCGTGATCTTGATGCCGTCGGTCGGGCAATTGCAGTCATGCTGATAGTAATCCTGATTTATGATCAGCTCCTGTTCAGACCTCTCGTTGCCTGGGTGGATCATTTCCATTTCGAACAACATGCAGATAGAGTGCCGCCACGATCCTGGGTGCTGACAGCCCTGCGCCGATCACGCTGGGTGGCCATCATTTTCGCGCCTCTGGCCAGAATCTGGCGATGGACCTACCAGATATCCGGTGGAGTGACTTATAAGGAAAGATTCCCCCGGAATGAAACTGGAGCGAGCATAGCATCATGGCTAGATTGGTTGTGGTACGGCGGAATCGCGATGGTTTGTACCTTTCTGTCATGGAAAATAAAAATCTTTGTTCTGCAGGGTGTCGCACTGGATGAAGTCGGGACAGCCATTCTTCTTGGCTGCTCGACCATGGTGCGCGTTTTTGTCCTGATTGCCATTGCCAGTATCATCTGGGTGCCCGTCGGCATCTGGATCGGATTGCGCCCGGGTGCAGCGCGTATTGTCCAACCCATTGCACAGTTTATGGCAGCGTTTCCTGCCAACCTGTTGTTTCCACTGGCCGTGTCCGGCATTGTGGCATTGCAGCTCAATCCGGATATCTGGCTAAGTCCGCTGATGATACTGGGCACGCAGTGGTATATCCTGTTCAACGTGATTGCAGGTGCATCGACCATTCCAGGCGAGCTGCGGGATATCGGCACCAATCTGGGAGTCCGCGGCTGGCTATGGTGGCGGCGCATTGCACTGCCTGCGGTATTCCCCTTTTACATGACTGGCGCGGTAACAGCTTCGGGCGGATCATGGAATGCCAGCATCGTTGCCGAGATTGCCAGTTGGGGAAACACCACGCTGAAAGCGCATGGCCTGGGCGCTTACATTGCCGAGGCAACGGCAGATGGTGATTTTCATCGTATCGCTCTCGGGATTGCGGTCATGAGTGCGTTCGTTGTTGTTATTAACCGCCTGTTCTGGCGACCACTCTACACATTGGCCGAACGCAAATACCGTCTCGGTTGAAAGGGGGCACAAATCGATATTACATCACTGCTGGATATCCGCAGAATCTGCAAATCGTTCAAACGACCTGATGGTAGCGAGTTGCTTGTACTGGATGGGATCAGCCTGGTTGTTAATGAAGGCGAAATTATTGGTTTGCTAGGTCGATCAGGTTCCGGAAAATCCACATTATTGAGGCTGATTGCCGGGCTTGCGCCTCCATCAGCTGGTTCGATTACTTACCTTGGCAATGAAGTAACCGCCCCCCCACCCGGTATCGCCATGGTATTCCAAAGTTCAGCATTGTTCCCATGGCTTACCGTGCTTGAGAACGTGCAACTGGGATTGGAAGCATTGCGGCTACCAGTCAAGGAATTACAGCGCCGCGCGATCAAGGCAATTGATCTGATAGGGTTGGATGGTTTCGAATCCGCCTATCCTCGTGAATTATCGGGCGGCATGCGCCAGCGTGTGGGCTTTGCGCGTGCGCTGGTTGTCCACCCCAATATCCTGCTTATGGATGAACCATTTTCAGCGCTGGATGTGTTGACAGCAGAAACCCTGCGTACCGACTTTCTTGATCTCTGGTCGGAAGGTCAGCTCCCCATCAAGGGAGTGATTCTCGTCACCCACAATATTGAGGAAGCCGTGCTGATGTGCGATCGTATTTTTATCTTTGGCAGCAATCCCGGATGTATTCTCAATGAAATCAGAGTTGAATTGCCACATCCACGCGCACGCCTCGACCCCGCTTTCCGCGATCTGGTCGAACGTATTTATGTGGAGATGACAAGTCAGGCAGTTTTAGTGCCCGCCGGAAAGCGAATTGAACTCTTCCCAGGCACAGGCATCGGGACAATTTTGCCGCGCGTATCCTCAAATTCGCTATCGGGTCTACTCGAAGCTGTAGCTGCTTCCCCCTACAATGGAGAGGCAGATCTTCCCGTGATTGCTTCATCTTTGCACATGGAAATCAACAATCTGTTTCCGGTGGCAGAAACATTGCAAATGTTGCGTTTTGCAGAAATTAGCGGGGGAGATATTCGTCTCACCACAGAAGGAAAGCAGTTTGCTGATTTCGACACTGATCGCCGCAAACAACTTTTTGCAAGAAATTTATTGACTTACGTTGCCTTAGCCGCTCATATCCGGCGAGTGCTTGATGAGCGCCCGGCACACCGAGCACCCTGGAGCCGTTTTGCAGATGAGTTAGAGGATTACATGCCGCCAGCCGCCGCATTACAAACACTGCGCACTATTATCGCTCTGGGGCGCTACGCCGAAATCTTTTCTTATGATGATGAGAAACAGATTTTTAATCTGGATAATCCGTAAAGTAACAAATTTATTAATATCGGCTTGGATACGGCCACAAACCGACATTAATAAAAAATTTTGAGATTTTCTATAAGTTAGAAATAAAAATAGTGATCTATCAATAAAGCTGTAAATAGAAGCGCAAGGTAGGCTATGGAATAGCGAAAAGCCTCTCTCGCTATCTGATCGGTATAGTGCAAGTAAATTTTGATAGCGTAATAAAAAAATATGGCATCAAGAATCAAGACACTTACCAAATATATCAAACCCGCCATTTGGGTAAGGTAAGGAAGAATCGTCACTATACAAAGAATAATTGTATAAAGCAGAACATGGAGTCGAGTAAATTCTTCTCCATGTGTTACCGGTAACATGGGCATACCAATTTTTGCGTAGTCGGATTTACGATAAAGAGCTAAAGCCCAGAAATGCGGTGGCGTCCACGCAAATATTATGAGAAACAGCAATAAAGCATCCGCAGATACTTCTCCCGTAACTGCAGCCCATCCAAGGACCGGTGGCATGGCTCCAGAAGCGCCCCCAATTACGATATTTTGAGGGGTAAGCGGCTTAAGAATTATGGTGTAAATAATCGCATAACCAACAAAAGTTCCAAAAGTCAACCACATCGTTAACGGATTTACCCACTGGTGAAGTATAAATAAGCCAGAACCGCCTACAAGTACGAGAAAAAATAGTGTTTCGGGAACACTAACTTTACCTTGAGGCAAAGGTCTTCCTTTTGTACGGGCCATAATTGCATCAAATTTGTACTCAACCAGACAATTTAATGCAGCAGCAGCACCCGCTACAAGCGAAATCCCTACCGTACCAAAAAACAATTTGTCCAGAGGCACTGCACCAGGAACCGATAAAAACATACCAATCACAGCAGTAAATACAATCAGCGATACAACTCTGGGCTTGGTTAGCCGATAAAATTGCTGAACACGTGCAGTAGCTTCTTGCCAAGTCAATGAGCTTGTAGTCATTCTCTATACCTCACAATCCTTACAATTAAAGGGACGTATGATTGTTAAACTGTTTAAAAAAATAAAACTGTACTATCTGGCTAATGATCCAGATGAGATAGTTTCAACAATCTTTTCAAATCATCAATCATTTTTTTAGGATCTGCATTTTTTGGATACCTCATCATCAAGTTACCCATAGGATCAACTACGTATATATGATCTTCCTGCCTATCCACAAAAGGGAATTCTTTCAATAAATCACTCCCTTCTGCCAACACCAATCTGGTACCTTTGTATTTATCTGTTATTTCCTGATTTGGCTTTGCACTATCATTTATTAGCCAAATACGCTGCACCTTATCTTTGTCTACATTCTGTGCAAGTCGGACTTGCCTCATTGTGTACAACTTTTCTTGACAATACCCTTCGCAATTTCCAGAATCTACTATCAGTAAATTCCATACCCCTTTTAATTGGCGATCCCGAAAGATTGTATTGTCCTGGAGATTCGTCCCGGTCCCTTGCAACGGCCTTACCTCAAGTAATTCGCCATAGTTGACAGTATGATCCGGCCTAAAATTCGTTCTATGTAAAATAGATGAAATTACTATCGGAGATAAAATGGCCACCATCATCAAGATGAGTTTCAGCCTGCTACGTAATAATTTTTCGTTTGACATTTAACACAATGTAAATAATAAAAGTCACAGCAGCTAAAGCAAACCACTGAAAAGCATAACCCATATTTTTTGCAGAACCCGAATCAGGTTTCTCCCATTGTCTGATTAAACCATCACTCCGGGTTTCATTTTGTTGTAATAACAGAAAGGGTTGAAAAGTGAGTCCGGTCAGATTCTGATAACTATCGAGGCTAAAGTTTTGCCACACTTTACCGGTAAATTGTTTATCAGAAAGCGACCAAGTCCTTATCGTTGGCGATACAACCACCCCTGTAATAGTAATTAACTCGTCCGGTGTTGGAATTATGGGTAAAGAACTCCGATCTTTGCCCCCAGAAATCCAGCCTCGGTTAACTAATACATAGTTGGTACTGTTGATTTGGCGCAGTGGTGTCAGGATATGGTACCCAGCTATCCCTTCATATATTTTATTATCGAGATATATCGTACGGTCGGACTCAAAAAATCCACGAATTTCGACACGATTATATAAATAGTCATCCAGCTTTACCAATGATTCAGGAAGCATTACCGGTATTTGTTTAGCATAATGCTCCAAGAGTGCAAAACTAGCTTCTTTCTCTTCCGCCCTGGATAATTGCCAGAAACCCAGTTTTATAAAGAGGATAATTGCCAGAATTGCAGCTAACGTTGGCCACAATGGCAGCCTAAATCGTTGGTTAAGTATTTGCACTGATTATTAATTTTGGCTTTATAAACTGTAGAGGCCCATACCCTTTTATAGGGTAGAGCCTCTACAGTTTAACAACAATTTTTTGCCAACTTGATCAGTTTATATTTTGCCTAATTACAGCAAATAGACAAAAATAAACAACCCAAGCCAGACCACGTCAACGAAGTGCCAGTACCAAGCGACACCTTCAAAACCAAAATGGTGCTCTGGTTTGAAATGACCCGACAGACATCTGAAGAAAATTGTAATTAGCATAATTGTGCCGATTGTCACGTGAAATCCATGAAAACCAGTCAACATGAAAAAGGTGGAACCGTAGGCACCACTAGTCATTTTCAAGTTTAATTCTGAATATGCGTGAGAATATTCATATACTTGGAAAAATAAGAATGTTACGCCCAGTGCGATAGTTGCAAATAGCCACAGCTTTAAAGCACCACGATCATTCTTTTTTAATGCCCAGTGAGCAAGGGTAAGTGTTACACCAGACGTTAAAAGTAATAAAGTATTAATCGCCGGAATTCCCCACGCTCCCATTGGAGTGAATTTCTCATCAAATCCTGGACCAGCTGTTGGCCATCCCCCAGAAAAACCAGGCCAGAGTAATTCTTGATCAGCACCTGCTAACCAGGGCACCGAGAGTGTGCGCATGTAAAACAATGCACCAAAAAACGATGCAAAAAACATAACCTCAGAAAAAATAAACCAACCCATACTCCATCTAAATGATTTATCCTCTTGAGCTTTATATTTACCAGCTTCGCTCTCAAGCGCTACTTCTCGAAACCAGCCATAAATCAAAAAGGCCAGGATCGCTAAGCCAGTAATCAGCATACCGTAACCAAGCGGCAACTTATTCATAGTAAATGCCGCTCCAAACCCCATAAAAAACAGGGCAGTAGAGCCTATGATCGGCCACTTGGATGGGGAAGGCACATAATAACCCGTTCCTTGACTCATTTAATCTTCCTCCTCGTTATTAACTTAACCTGTTACAAGCTTGACTACAGTCAAAACACTAAAAATAAAAATAACACCGCCAATCAACCCTCCAATAATTACTTGAATTGGCTTAATTTTGGCAGCATCATTTTCTAAATCAGTCTTTTTTCTAACTCCAATAAATGAAAAAAAAACCGCTTCTGCTACCTGTAATACTGAAGCTTTTTCAGATTCTTGATTTAACAAATCTGATTTTTTGTTTTCATTTAATTTATCCATTCCAACTTAATCCGCTTTTATTTTGAAAAAAGTATATGAAATTGTAGCCGAACGAAGATCTTCAGGAATTTCAGGGTCTATCAAAAACCTCACGGATAGCTGCCTAACTTCTTTCCCTTGTAACTCCTGTTTGGTAAAACAAAAACATTCTATTTTTTTCAAATATCTTTCAAGATTTTTAGGGCTATAGCTTGGAATAGCTTGACCTACCTGCAAATCATCAGATTCATTACTGATTTCATACGCAACTTCAACCAGTTTTCCCGGATTTAAACTGATGCTTGACTGCAAAGGTTTAAATTTCCAAGGAAGATCACGTACATTTGCATCCAGCAAAAGATCAACCACCCTTGTGTTATCTATCTCCGTATTTCTTGCCACTCCATCCGGACGGATCAACTCGTTTATACCAGTTACTTCACAGAATTTCTTATACAACGGCACAAGGGCGTAACCAAAACCGAACATAAATACGCTAAAAATAAGCAACTTCTTTAATATATCTATATTGGTCTTGGTTACTTCTTGTTTCATCGTGGTTTAAATATAAATGTTGCTATATAAACGACTGCCGCCATGGCAATCAGAATTAACGCAGTTTTTATCTTTCTGCGCTTTAATTCTTCTTCCTTATCTTGAGGCATTGAAATTACCTGTTTATTTTACGACAGGCGGAGTTTCAAAACTGTGATAAGGCGCTGGTGACGGCAAATGTGTCCACTCCAGAGTAGTAGCACCATCCCATGTCTTGTCAGCAGCTTTCTCACCACCCCTTACGCATTTGATAACAACGTATACAAATAGAAGCTGAGTCAGCCCGAATCCGAATGCTCCAATACTAGAAACCATATTGAAGTCAGCAAACTGCAATGCATAATCCGGAATTCTACGAGGCATGCCTGCTAATCCGAGGAAATGCTGCACAAAGAAAGTCAGGTTAAAGAAAATCATCGATAACCAGAAGTGCCACTTGCCCAGTGTTTCGTTGTACATGTGGCCTGTCCATTTTGGCAACCAGTAATAGGCGCCTGCAAACAAGGCAAACAAAGCACCCGACACCAGCACATAGTGAAAATGTGCAATAACATAGTAGGTGTCTTGTACCTGAATATCTATTGGCACAATCGCACACACTACGCCACTAAATCCACCAATAACAAACAAGAATATAAATCCAATCGAAAATAACATCGGGACTTCGAAAGTCATTGAACCTTGCCACATGGTTGCTGTCCAGTTAAAAATCTTCACACCCGTCGGCACAGCAATCAACATGGTTGCATACATGAAAAATAGCTGGCCAACCACAGGCATACCGGCTGTAAACATATGGTGCGCCCAAACAAAACATGACAACAAAGCAATTGAGGCCGTTGCATAAACCATTGAAGAATAACCAAACAAAGGTTTGCGTGAGAAGGTTGGAACGATCTCGGAGATAACACCAAAAGCCGGAAGTATCATGATGTAAACCTCAGGATGCCCGAAGAACCAGAAAATATGCTGGAACATCACAGGATCACCACCACCCGCAGCATTAAAGAAGCTTGTACCAAAATTACGATCAGTCAATACCATTGTTACTGCACCAGCAAGCACTGGCATTACCAATACAAGCAGATATGCAGTAATTAACCAAGTCCAGACAAACATTGGCATTTTCATCAATGTCATACCTGGAGCGCGCATGTTCAATATCGTTGTGATGATATTGATTGATCCCATAATTGAGGACATACCCAAAATATGGACTGCGAACAACATCATATCTGTACCCATACCACCTTGTGTCGATAGTGGGGGGTAGAATGTCCAACCACCCGCTGCGGCACCACCAGGCACAAAAAACGAGGTAATCAACAATAAAGCAGCTACTGGCAACAACCAGAAACTCCAGTTATTCAGCCGGGCAAATGCCATGTCAGGCGCACCAATCATTAATGGAACCTGCCAGTTCGCAAACCCCACCCACGCTGGCATAACCGCACCAAACACCATGATCAAACCATGCAATGTGGTAAATGAATTAAATACCTCTGGCTCAAGTATCTGGATACCAGGCATAAACAGCTCAGCCCTGATCCCCATTGCCAGGAAACCGCCTACAAACAGCATAAAAAGACTGAAACATAAATAAAGTGTTCCAATATCCTTATGATTGGTTGTAGTCAACCAGCGCATTATGCCGGTCGGATGGTCATGACCATGACCATGCACATCTTGAATTACAGCCATTATTTTCTCCTCCAATCTAACGTAATCTAAATATCAACCTGTCAACAAATTAGTTCTTGTTTGAGCTGGATGCCACGAGTGCGGTATTGACAACACCTGCAGATGCACTCTTTTGCTTATCCGCAACCCATTGGGTGTATTTTTCCTGCTCCATCACCTCAACAACGATTGGCATGAAACCATGCTCCTTACCGCACAACTCAGCACATTGACCACGATATACACCTGGTTTCTCAACTGAAAACCATGCATCACGGATATAACCGGGGATTGCATCCTGTTTTACTCCCAACGCAGGAACCCACCAAGCATGAATGACATCATTTGCGGTCATTAAAATTCTGATTTTTTTTCCAACTGGCACCACTACACGATTATTAACCTCAAGCAGATATTCCTCTCCTTTTGGAGCCTGGTTACGTATCTGATCCTGCGAGGTAGACAACTGACTATAAAAACTGATGCCTTCTCCCTCTCCCTGAATATAATCGTAACCCCACATCCACTGATAACCAGTTGCCTTGATTGTGATATCAGACTCGCTGGTATCCTTCATTTCAATAACTGTTTTGGTTGCCGGCCATGACATTGCCACCAGAATCAACACCGGAATCGCAGTCCAAATAATTTCCACAATCGTGCTGTGATGAAAGTTGGCTGCTTTATAACCAACTGACTTACGGTGCTTCACAATGGAATAACCCATCACACCAAAAACACCAATAAAAATCACCAGACAAATCCATAGAGCCAGGATGTGCTGATCATAGATTTGTTGTGCAATCGGAGTTTGCGGCTCAGGTAAATTATATTTACTTGACATCGCCGCGCCAGAATAAAAACCAAACGCGACCAAACCCGACAGCATTGCCATCAACTTACTACCATTCATATCTTACCCCCCCACATTAATTACTTAATTAATACCTGCTTTTCTTCTGTAACCAACTAAAAATAGTAATAAACCACCCGCCAACTTCGTTGGCCTATGTCTCATCCCCTATCTGCGTCAAAAATAAATATATAAATCAGACAAGAATTTTGGGGGAAATCTTAACATTCGAAAGCGACCAGCACAAGAAAGAAAATCATGATTCTTATAGGAAAATTACCATACTGACGCTATGGTGATTACCTGTTTTTTTATCTCTGACACCCCTCATCTGCATATTTCGTATACCACCCATGGAGTTATCTCTTCTCTCTATTCAGCTGCTCTCCTGTTTCCAAGAAAGCTCCACAAATACCCTTCTATTAATATGGATTTAACTTTACCCCTCACACTCATCAGCGTTTTCACAAACCCATGACGCATGAAATTAAAAAACAGCATTTAATTTAATCAGGATGCCAACTTACGTCCAATCCGATATTTCCTTTAGCTATTTGAAAATTGCAATCAACACCAATTCCGGCCACCCAGACCAGCTGATCATCACAAAAAAGCAATGGCAGTGTATTTCGCATCCAGGGTGCGAGTTTGGTTTCCTGCAGAATTTTTTTCAGACTACGACGCGGCCGCTTGCAATCAGGCTGAAATCGCTCCCCGCCAGTTCTTGCGCGGATCGTTATTGTTCTCTGATTTAATTTTGAAAAATCAATTCCTCTGCCGTGTTGCTGCACAAATTCAATCACCCCCTTTAAGGGCTTTATTACCAAACGTGGCTCACCTTGCCAAATAACGGGTTCAAGCGAGGTGGGCGATGATTCAGCCGACATAAATTCAACCGACCCTTGGTAACAGCGAATTGCCAGATTATCCACCACGAAATAAAAGCGGTTATCAGCTTCAATACTATTTAACTGACGCAGAATTTCTTCAAGCTTCCTAGAATTAGGTAACCGAGCTTTATGCTGCCCAAATAAATAACGCAGTAAATTCTTGGCACGAGCATGCTCAAGACTACGCATTTTTTGTAAAGACAATTTGCCGGCAATCGTTGCATTTTCAGCATCAATCCTTGCCAGCTCATCCACCAAATGTGCTGCTTCGCCTAAATGCCGAGCGGAACGGGAAAGTGTCTTGCGATACGCCGAGTAGCGCTCTTCCAGCATGGGAAAAATCCGGTGGCGCAAAAAATTACGATCATAGGAAACATCCTGATTGCTTTCGTCTGTAACCCAGGACAAACCATTTTGCTCGGCAAAATACAAAATTTCCGAACGGGAAATGTTGAGTAAAGGTCTGAATAATCTTGTGTTTTTACTCAGATCAAGCAATCTGATTGTAGGCATGGCGCCAAGTCCCTTAACACCCGCGCCACGCAACAACTGGAGCAACAACGTTTCGGCCTGATCATCCTGATGCTGCGCCAGAACAACATAATCCGCCCGAATATTCTTGTAGATCTGGTAGCGCGCTTCCCTGGCAACTGCCTCCAGACTCTGCTGTGGCTGCTTACGAATTTTCAGATGGTGTATGGTCAGGGAAATGCCCAGACTGTCGCAAATTTTCTGGCAAAAAGCACTCCATTGACCAGAATGCACGCTGATACCGTGCTCGACATGAACGGCCGCCACTTTTAATTGCATTGATTTTGCGAATTGTGCGAGCAGGTGCAGCAATACGACCGAATCCACACCACCGCTTAATGCCACTACAAGACGATCACCAGATTGAACTTGAGCACACAGATTCTGAAGAAAGCGATCTGTAATATCAGCCAGGCTGGTTGATTTTGAACTTACCATAGCCCAACAACCGATCAAGGCGCCTTTGCAGCAATGTTTCCTGGGGAATATCCTGCAGCTTTCGAAGTGATTCCAGTAATGTCTGCCTAACGGATTGCATCAGCGCAGGATAATCCCGATGTGCGCCGCCAACAGGTTCTGGAATAATATTGTCTATCAAACCCATTTCCTTGAGCCGATCTGCTGTAATCCCCAATATTTCGGCTGCGTCAGATGCCTTATCGGCACTTTTCCACAAAATAGAGGCACAGCCCTCGGGTGAAATTACCGAATAGGTTGAATATTGCAACATCAGGCTGTTATCGCCCACAGCAATTGCCAGCGCACCACCTGATCCGCCTTCACCGATAATCACGCAAATAATCGGGATTCTCAGCCCAGCCATAACATAAAGATTCTTGCCAATAGCTTCAGATTGCCCACGCTCTTCAGCATCGATGCCTGGATAGGCTCCTGGCGTATCAATGAATGTAATCAAAGGAATCGAGAATTTTTCAGCCAGGCGCATCAACCGGAGTGCCTTACGATATCCCTCGGGCTTGGGCATACCGAAATTACGGCGAATTTTCTCTTTGGTATCTCGGCCTTTCTGATGCCCGATTATCATGACAGTCTGGCCGTTGAATCGCGCTAATCCCCCTACAATAGCCTGGTCATCCGAGAAATTTCTGTCACCGTGCAACTCTTCGAAGTCAGTAAACAAATGTTGCACATAATCAAGCGTATAAGGGCGCTGAGGATGCCGCGCCACCTGTGAAATCTGCCAAGGAGTGAGTTTGGCATAAACACTTTTGGTCAACCCCTGACTTTTTGCCTGTAACCGGGCAATCTCAGCCGAGATATCCAGCGCAGAATTATCCTGGGCGTAGCGCAGCTGCTCTATTTTTGCTTCAAATTCTTCAATACCTTTTTCAAAGTCCAGAAAGACGGTTTTCATGCCTGCAAATTAGGTTAAAAGGGCGATGATACAGGATTTAGCCTGTATCGTTCACCGCCCAGAAATAGACAAAAAGAACTACTTGCAGCAGAATGTCCATCAACATTCTGCTGCACACAATTGAACACAGGATAACTAAGGAACCTCTGAAAAACGTCAGCGAGGCAGTCAGTTCAAGGCAAAAATCGGCAAAAAAGCGGTGTTTATATGTAATAAATGAGCATTTTGAGCCGATTTTTAACGCAGAAATAACAACGCAGGTAGTGTTTCAGAGGTTCCCTAATGCTTTTTTGAATCAAATTTCTTTCTTATTGCTTGACTACCTCGAACCCGGCATCTTTTATTGCCTGATCAAGTACTCCGTCTTCAAGAGGAATATCATGCTGAATCACCGCCTGCTTATCTGCGAGAGACACCTCAACACTGTTTACTCCCGGTATTTTCGCCAGCACGGCTTTGACACTACTAACACAGCCCCCACAGGACATTCCCTTGATATAAATTGTGGTCGTTGACATAAAAAACCTCTTCTATCAAAAAGGGAAAATATACGCATTCGACCCTGAATAATCCATCTCATGTTAAATGGGCTACGGTTTCCGGTCAGCATTCCCTATAATCCAAAGGTCACTATCCGAGAAGGTTTGCCATGCACCCAAGTCAATGGAAACTGCTTTCGAGCAGACGTTTTTTGCCCCTTTTCTTCACCCAGTTTCTGGATGCATTCAATGACAATGTTTTCAAGAACGCACTGGTCATTCTGATCACCTACACTACAGCAGAAAATGCGGGATTGAACCCACAAATCATGGTAACTCTGGCGGCGGGCATTTATATCCTGCCGTTTTTTCTGTTTTCTGCACCGGCCGGGCAGCTGGCAGACAAATGGGACAAGGCACGGCTGATTCAGTACGTCAAGTTTGCTGAACTGGTGTTACTGGGGGGAGCGGCCATCGGCTTTTATCTGGATAGCGTCTTGCTTTTGATTATTCTGCTATTCCTGATGGGAATACAGTCCACTTTTTTCGGCCCTCTCAAATACAGCATCCTACCGGATCAACTGCATCAGGATGAATTGATCAGTGGTAATGCGCTGATTGGAGCCGGAACATTCATTGCCATCCTGATCGGCACTATCATGGGCGGCCTGTTTATCCTGGGTGAAAATGGCGGAATCATTATTTCCAGCCTGACGATCGGGGCAGCGCTGGCAGGCTGGTTATCCAGCCTGTTTATCCCCCCGGTTCATCCGGCAGCAGCGGACACAATCGTGAACTGGCGCCTGCTTGAGGAAACACGCTCAATCATCCACCAGGCGCGCCAGAATCGCACCGTTTATCACGCCATTCTCGGGGTTTCATGGTTCTGGTTATTCGGCGCCACATTTCTGTCGCAATTCCCCACCTTTGCCAAAGATGTCATCGGCGGCGACGAACAAGTCGTCACGCTGTTCCTGACTATCTTCTCGATCGGCATCGGCATCGGTGCACTGTTGTGTGACAAATTGCTCAAAGGCGAAGTGGCCGCCACCTACGTCCCCCTCGGCATTCTGGGCATGACCGTTTTCACCATCGACCTGTACTTTGCCAGCACATCACTCGTACCTGCAGCAGGTGGCGCACTCATCGGGGCGCGGAGCTTCATCGAATCATTCGCGCACTGGCGCATCCTGCTGGATCTGCTGGCAATTTCGATAAGCGGCGGGCTTTACATTGTGCCGCTGAATGCCATCATCCAGAGCCATGCCGAGCCTTCCCACCGTTCGCGCGTCATTGCCGCCAACAACATCATGAATGCCTTGTTCATGGTAGTTTCTTCGGTAGCCATCAGTGTCATGCTGGCACTGGATTTCACCGTTCCCGAGGTATTCCTCACGACTGCATTGCTCAATGGCCTGATCGCGATATATGTGGTAAGGCTGTTGCCATATGAACTGGTGAAATCTGTCTTGCAATGGGGATTCCACACCTTCCATCGCCTGGAAATCAATGGCCTGGAACATTATCGGCAGGCAGGAGAACAAGTGCTGATCGTTGCCAATCATCTATCGTTTCTGGACGCAGCCCTGCTCAGCACATGCTTTCCCGACCGGCTATGCTTTGCCATCAATTCCACCATTGCGCGCAAATGGTGGGTGAGGCCATTCCTGTTCCTGGCAGACACTGTTGCCATTGATCCCACCAACCCGCTTTCCACGCGCCAGCTGATCGAGCGCGTCAAAAAGGGCGACCGGGTAGTCATTTTTCCCGAAGGCCGCCTAACCATGACTGGATCGCTCATGAAAATCTATGAAGGCCCGGCCATGATAGCGGACAAGGCGAGCGCCAAACTGCTCCCGGTCAGCCTTTCGGGTCCGCAATACACACCTTTTTCCAGGCTGAAAGGAAAGGTGAGAATGCGCTGGTTTCCCAAAATCAGCGTCACGATCATGCCGCCAGAAAATTTTGAGCTACCCGCCTCCGCTCGTGGTAAACGCCGTCGTCGTGCCGCTGGATTAAAATTGTACGGCCTCATGACCACGGCAGCTTTCCAAAGTAACATTATCCGGCAAACCCTGTTCCAGTCGCTGCTCGATGCCGCTGCCACTCACAGTGGAAAACACCTCATCGTAGAAGATGTCGAACGCCACCCGTTGAACTACTTCCAGCTGATTACGCGCAGCTTCATTCTCGGCATGGTGCTGCGCTGCCATACCCGCACACAGGAAAATGTGGGCATCATGCTGCCGAATATGGCGGGCAGCCTGATCAGCTTCTTCGCACTGCAAGCGTTCGGCCGCGTGCCTGCCATGCTCAATTTTTCTGTTAGCCCCAAAAATCTGGTTTCTGCTTGTCACACTGCGCAGATCCGGACCATCATCACAGCACGCAAATTCATCGAAGCCGCAAAACTGACTGGCCAGGCTGATAGCCTGAAAGCACAAAAAATCACCCTGATTTATCTGGAAGATCTGCAGCATGAAATACGCTGGTGGCACAAACTGGCAGGCATGGCGGCAGGTCTGCTACCAGAAATTGCCTACCGTTATACCGCTCCCCGGCGTGATCCGGATGCACCCGCCGTTATCCTGTTCACTTCCGGCTCGGAAGATGTCCCCAAAGGCGTGGTGCTCAGCCATACCAACCTGCAGGCAAACCGCTTCCAGACATCCGCCCGCATTGATTTCGGCCCGGCCGATCTGGTATTCAATGCCCTGCCGATCTTCCATTCTTTTGGATTGACCGGCGGCATCCTGCTACCGGTCCTGTCCGGCATCAGGGTCTTTCTGTACCCTTCACCATTGCATTACCGGATCATTCCCGAGCTGATCTACGACACCAACGCAACTCTGTTGTTCGGCACGGATACCTTCCTGGCCGGGTATGCGCGTTACGCTAATGCCTACGATTTTTACAGCATCCGTTATGTATTTGCTGGCGCTGAAAAATTGCGGGAAAGCACACGCAGATTCTGGTCTGAAAATTTTGGCGTACGTATTTTTGAAGGCTACGGCACCACCGAAACCTCCCCCATCCTCAGCCTGAACACGCCCATGCATCATCAGCCCGGATCAGTGGGCCGCCTGTTGCCTGGCATTCACAGCCAGCTGGAACCCGTTCCAGGAATCGAACAGGGCGGCAGATTGCTGGTATCCGGTCCGAATATCATGCTCGGCTACTATCTGGCTGCCAATCCTGGCGTAATCGTCCCGCCTGCCGATGGCTGGTATGACACCGGCGACATCATCGACATGAACGACGAAGGCTATATTTTCATCAAGGGGCGCGCCAAACGGTTTGCCAAAATAGGTGGAGAAATGGTGTCACTGACCGCAGTGGAAGAATCCATCAACCGACTGTGGCCGGACCATAGCCATGCTGTCATCCAGATACCCGATGCGAGAAAGGGCGAACAACTCATTCTGATCACCACCCGCCAACTGGCAGATCGCAGCGAAATCATCGCTTATTTCAACCAGAATGGCTTAGGAGAACTGGGAATACCGAAAAACATCCTGCATCTCGACAAGCTACCACTGCTCGCCACCGGAAAAACCGATTACGTGACCCTGCGCGAATGGCTGCTACAGCAACAGAGTAAAAATCCTGACAACAACGGCGAGATTTGAAACGCCCTCTGTTATTTCCATCAACCAATCTGTAAACAACACTGGAAATTCTTACAGACAAACCAATGCACTCATTCACCATCACTGGCTAACGCAGCTTCACAGCTGGTGCGGGTTTTGGCACTGGAGCATCAAGTGCCGGATCAGCAGAAGTAACCGGTTCATTTTTGACTTGTCCTGTAGCAGGCCGGGAAGCCTCGTCAACTCCGGCTTGTTTGCCTTCAGCCCCCTTTATTTCAGGCGATGCTGGCAAAATTTCCTTTGCTGTCGCCGGATCATTTACTTCATCCAATTTTGCATTGCCTGTTAAAAATCGATCTTTCAATGTACCGATATGGCCTTTCAGCGTGTCGATCGTGCCTTCATTAAGGCGACCACTCTGCATGAGATAAGCCATGCTTCCCAGCAAAAGCAGAATGAACAGATAAAATTTCCACGGGCGTTTTTTCTCTGCATAGGGGTCGGTGAGTGAACGCTGGGCACCTGCTGGCAACACCGCCATTTGTGTCAATGATGTACCGAACGGGATATTGATGATTGCCCGTGTATTGATCGCCCAGCCATTACCATCGAGCAATGGCGCCAGATTACGTTTTCTAAGCTTGAGAAAAGCGATCAGGACAGAAGGGCCTGATATCACGAGAATCAGGCCGAGGATTGCAAGCGGCATTTGCCACCAAACCAGACTCAGAAAACCAGTGACAACCGACGCAATAGCAGTGCCGATGGCACCAATGGCAAGGCCGATGGCCGCAAAGATACCGGCAAATTTACCGACATCAAAAGGCGCTGCCGGTGGTTTGCCTGCTTCTGTTTTTTGTGAAACATCTGCAATTCCCGCTGCTGCCTGATCCTGAACGGATTTTTCACGCGCACTGGCCATTTTCTCGATTTGTTCACCAATCATTTTGCCAATGCGTTTGTACGGGTACCAGAAAGCCTGGCGAACACTGATGGGGTGTTCAATGATCCTGATGATGGTGGCGTCCCAGTCCTGCCCTTTCCGGTCATAAAAAATACCATTCCGGCCCACCATCAGATTGTCGGCATCGCCATTCGTAAAAGCGGCTGCAATAATAATTGTTTCACTGCCGCTCTTGCGCCGGCACTCACAATAAGCCAGATAGATTCCGCTCAAACCGGCCATGCTGCTGTGCTTCCCGATATCATCGACACGCAGACAAAAATTGCAGCGACGGCCATCCAGATAAAGCGAACCTGCCTGAAAAATAGCCTTGTTTTGTGCCGTGTAGAAATCACGAAAGGAAACAAAGTTGTTCAGAAGCTGAAAAAGATGGTGGTGATAGCGAATCAGTTTTTCAACCGAATTGATGGCATCGGATACGTTTGCAAGCGCCTGATCTTTTTGCAATAACGCGCCAATGCCATCCTGAAAGCCACCAGCCAGGATCGTGCGTACACGCTGGATCCCGAGGCTTTCCACCATTGCTCCCTGTTTGGCGTCCAGCCATGTTTGGTGTGCCGCAAATTGATCACAAAGCGTATGCCATTCATCTGCACTCAAATGCGTCTTGCTTCCCAGCAGAGGTTGAATGACCTGTTGTTTGAAGGCATTGATTGCATCGATCCAGGCCGGATTGATACCTTCATCAAGCGGCAGCGGTTTGTTTGCCTCGATTTTTGCAAGCGGCAATGTGGCGAGCTGTTCGGTGGTACTGGAGAGATTGGTATTGGCAAGCGCCTCGTAATCCGATAAAGCCGGATTCAGCGGATCGCCTGCCTTTTGATCAAATTCAACCAGGTTACAGCGGATAAAGTAATCCCCTATTTTGGCCCTGACTGTATCAAAGATCGTTCTGGCTGCGTCTGTATGTTCTCCCAACGGCAATATCCCGGTGGCATCCTGTTCCGCATCCTGCCACCATTGCGCATGGGCTTTTGCCTCGGTAAAGAATTGCTCAACCTGTTCTGCTGAAATCCCCGGCTGCCCGGATCGATCCTGTACCGGCTCGACACATTTCATTATGTCCTCAATCACGCCCTGGGTTTCAGCATCACTAGCCGATGCGACAGGAATGATACCGTCACCATTGAACTGGGTGCTGGCAAAAATCTTGTTGATATCAGCAGTATCTTCCACTGTAATGACTACCTCATCCTTTTTGCCAATGTTATGCAAGATTTGTCTGGCCGACGATAGCAATGTGGCGCCTTCCGGCGTGCTGTCATCGATTGCATCCAGTTGCAATACATCCGATCCACGCGTGAGATCTTCCGGATTCCTGAGAACGGAACATGCCCACTGGATTGCCGCGAGGACTTCCGGAACACGGATATGCCCATCACCATCTGCATCAATGAACTCAAGCATCCTGTCATCAAACTCCAGATTGGCAGTGGGGCAACTGAGTGCGGCCCACAACTTGGGATCAAGCTCGCTCAGGGACCTGATATCCGCTCCTGTTTCCAGACGGACCTGATCAAAACCACCTGATCTGAAAAAACGCCATTTATGAGTCATATTCATTCCTTGTTCCCCTTAAATGAATTAAATACCCGAGAAAATATCCAGGTTCTTACAGCAGAATCGATCAAGACAGCAGAAAGTATTTCACAAGAAACGGGGCTATCCAAATTTGCGGCAGATTCATTTGTGAGCGGATCAAAACCGGTTTGGTTTGTCCGTAGCGCAACACCCAAGGTACAAATCCTTACCATTGACAGCCAGCCTTCTCCTGTAATCAGACAATGAGTGGCACGTACCCAGATTTGCAAGAGAGAAATCAGAGGCAAGCAATTTTCCAGCTTAGTCCTTGCCGCTTTTCATCGAACTTGCCAGACTGCCTGATTGCGGACGGTTAAAAATATGCGGCTTGATGGTACCCATGACATGCATTTCGCAGGATTTGCAATCAAATTTCAGGGTAATAGTTTCGTCGTTATGCAGTAGTTGCATGGGTTTGGCGTTACCCTTCAGATCCAGTTCATGCTTGATCTGTTTGGGACAAAGGTTGAACGAAAAACGCAGGCAGTGTTTGGTAATCATGACCGGCACCTCACTGGTTTCCTGGTGCGCCTCAAAAGCAGGTGCAATAAGTTCCACGCCATGACGTTTGTAGAAACGGCGGGCCAGTATGTTATACACGTTGGCCAGAAAGGTCAGTTCCTTATCCGGGTAGACAGGTGCTAGCTCACAAATGGCCTTGCGGCTGCCTTTGGGATGAGCAGCCACACGCGCAGCCGTGAGTTGCTCGATGACCTCGCGTCGCAGCGCTTTCAGCTGTGATCCAGGCACAAACCAATCCCCGCTGGCAGCAAAGCTGATCTGCTCTGCGTAATACGGTGTGTTGCCAAGTTTGCTGAAAACATCCTGGATATGCTGCGCGTTATCACCGGACTGTCTGGCGGGCACAAAGGGACCCTGCAGGCTGGCCCGGGCCAAAATACCTTCTTCACTGGTGGCAGTGGCAACCAGTATTTGCTCATTCAGTTCCAGCTGCCAGCACACACTTACCCTGCGCTCACTGGATGTTTTGGTGAGCGCCTGCTGCCAGTTGTGATCAAGATTGCGGTTAAGCGTATGCGGCAAGCGCAGTTTGGCAAGTGCGGCCGGCATTTCATTGGGAATGATGCGGTATTGCCAGAAGTGCTGGCCCTCCTGTTCAAAATCACACAGCGGATAAGCATTATTCACGCGGAAACCAACGATCTCCCGTTTGTAGAGCGTATTCAATCCGTCACCATTTGTAAGTTCGCTGGTGGTTTGCACAGTCAACTCCTGTTTGCCGATGCTTAAAATTTCCCCGATAGGCAAACCTATAAACTTGGGCGAATCGAAAGCACCAATGTCCTGCTGGCGCCCGTTCACAAAATAATCCGTACTGCTGCGGTGAAAGGTTTTATCAGGATTGGGCACAAAGAAATGCTGGGTGTGGCCGCTGGAGGCGCGTGCCAGATCAGGGCGCTCTGTCAGGATGTCATCCAGCAGCTGGCGATAATGGGCGGTTATGTTCTTCACATACGCCATATCCTTGTAACGTCCTTCGATTTTGAACGAACGCACACCCGCTTCAACCAATGCGCGCAGGTTGTCGCTCTGGTTGTTGTCTTTCATCGACAGCAGATGTTTATCGAAAGCCACTACCCGACCTTCTTCATCTTTCAGGGTATAAGGCAGGCGGCAAGCCTGCGAACAATCGCCACGATTGGCGCTGCGCCCGGTGTGCGCATGCGAGATATTGCACTGGCCGGAAAAGGCAACGCATAACGCCCCGTGAATAAAAAATTCAATGGCGGCATTGACGTTATTGCTGATTTCCTTAATCTGTTTGAGTGTCAATTCACGCGCCAGCACAATTTGCGAAAAACCGGCCTGGTCCAGAAACATTGCCTTATCCAGACGGCGAATATCGCACTGGGTACTGGCATGCAGTTCGACCGGCGGAATATCCATCTCCAGCACACCCATGTCCTGCACGATCAGGGCATCGACACCGGCATCGTATAATTCGTGAATCAGCTTGCGTGCGGGCTCCAGCTCATCATCGTGCAAAATGGTATTCAGTGTAACAAACACCCGTGCATGGAAAACATGCGCAAATTCAACCAGGTTCTGAATATCACTTACTGAATTAGCCGCATTATGCCGCGCCCCGAAACCGGGTCCGCCAATATAAACCGCGTCGGCACCATGCAAAATAGCCTCTTTGGCAATGACAACATCCCGCGCGGGACTCAGCAGTTCAAGGTGGTGTTTGGGCAACATGGCAAAGTACCTGAGAGGGTTTTAGCAAGGCGGAAAGTGTAGCACCAAACCCGAATGCCTCTTCAGAGCACGAGCAGGTAATGAAACAGGATCAAGATAGTTTTTGGTGGCGGCTCGGTGGAAATAAGCGAATGACAAGCTCTACCGTATTGCCTCATTACCTTGTTTCCCATGTATTAACAAGATTGAGATCCATCTACTTACGAATCTGTTTCTGATAAGGCATATACCAACCATAACCCAACTAAAGTAAGCCAGCCAGCGGCCGATAAAATCTGAAAATTTACAAAGGATTTTCAATCATGATGGTGATTATTGGATATGTAGTCGTAGTTGTTTCGGTATTTGGCGGTTTTGCACTTGCCGGGGGCCATTTGGGTTCATTGTTCCAGCCGGTTGAGCTGCTCATGATTGCTGGTGCCGCAGTGGGCGCTTTCTTCGTAGGCAATTCCGGCAAGGCGATCAAGGCTACTTTCAAGGCACTACCTTATGTTTTCAAGGACGCAAACTATACCAAGGCGGTTTACATGGAGTTGATGACACTGCTTTATGAAATCCTCGGCAAAATCCGCAAGGAAGGGTTGATGTCGATTGAAGCAGATGTGGATGATCCCGGCAAAAGCCCATTGTTTAGCAAATACCCAAAAATCCTAGCAGATCACCATGTAACCGAATTTGTTACCGATTATTTGCGGCTGATGGTGGGTGGCAACCTCAATCCGCTGGAAATCGAGAATCTGATGGATGGTGAAATGGAAACGCATCACCAGGAAGGCGAAATTCCCATCCACGTCATCAGCAAAATGGGCGATGGACTTCCGGCCTTTGGTATCGTGGCAGCCGTGATGGGGGTGGTACATACCATGGAATCGGTTGGCATTCCTCCAGCTGAACTGGGCAAACTGATTGCTGCTGCCCTGGTTGGAACTTTCCTTGGTATTTTGCTGGCCTATGGTTTTATTGGCCCCCTAGCAAACCGTCTGGAACAGCGGTTGCATGAATCCAGCAAATTACTGGAATGCATCAAAGTGACATTACTCGCCAATCTGAATGGTTATGCGCCTGCCTTAGCAGTTGAATTCGGCAGGAAGGTGCTGTTCTCCACCGAACGTCCATCGTTTGCCGAACTTGAAAAACACGTTAAACAAAGCAAGGCCAAATAATGTGCATTGTTTCCCCGATTTTTCCGGATGAGGTTGTAAATGGCTGAAGATCTTTCCAAACCAATCATCATCAAGCGCATCAAGAAGATGGCAGCACAGCATCATGGTGGTGCCTGGAAAATTGCCTATGCCGACTTTGTAACGGCCATGATGGCTTTCTTTCTGTTGATGTGGTTGCTGGGTTCTACCACACAAGGCGACAAGGAAGGTATTTCCGAATATTTCAAAACACCGCTAAAAGTTGCATTGCTTGGAGGAGATGGCAGTGGGGACAGCACCAGCATCATTAAAGGCGGCGGTGACGATATCACCAAAAAAATCGGTCAGATGAACCGATCCGAATTTGATGATTTGAGAAAGTCGGTTGATATGGATGCGCTGCAGGCCTTGCAGGATCGCGCCGAGCGGGAGCAGCTTGAAAATCTTAAAACCAAGATCGAAGATGTCATTAACAACAACCCGGCACTCAACAAATTCAAGAGCCAGTTGTTGCTTGATATTACTTCCGAAGGCTTGCGCATTCAGATCGTCGATGAAAAAAATCGCCCCATGTTTGCTGTTGGCCGGGCGGAATTACAGTCCTATACCAAGATGATCCTGCATGAAATCGGCAAGATGCTGAATGATGTCGGCAACAGGATCAGCCTTTCCGGACATACCGACGCCACCCCCTATCCTTCTGGCGAAAAAAGTTACAGCAACTGGGAGCTTTCGGCAGATCGCGCCAATGCTTCCCGGCGTGAGCTGATTGCTGGCGGAATGAATCCGGAGAAGATGCTGCGTGTGGTCGGACTCTCTTCTGCTGTCATGTTCGATCGGGAAGATCCATTCAGCCCCTTTAACCGCCGGATCAGCATTATCGTCATGAACAAAAAGGCCGAGGAAGCCATTACCCGGGAAAGCCTGGGTGAAGTGGACATCCATAACAAGGAAGAAGTCAACTCCAGGATCGTTGAGTAACCATGCTGCCATATCCAGTTGGAACTGTTCAGGACATTTCTCCGGAATCGCCACTGAAAAAAAATTTTCTGGTGCTGTCAGGCAGCATTCTCGCAGTCTGTTTGCTGGGGATCATTCTGCCGTGGCCACTTACCCTGCTGCATGCTGTTTGGCTACAGGGCGTGATTGCTGCGCTGACGAGTCATTATTTGCTTCGCATGCCAATCTGGTGGGCCGGGATTCACCTGTTATTTTTTCCGGTGCTGTTGTCCGCAATGCTGGTGCTGAAATTGCCAGCTTCATGGTATCTGGCGGGTTTTATTGTACTCATGCTGATTTTTGGCCGGATACACCACACCCAGGTGCCGCTTTTTTTATCCAGCCGGAAGGCTGTCAACACACTGGCCGAATTGTTACCAAAGGGGCAGCAATTCAAACTGATCGACTTGGGTTCGGGTTGTGGTGGGTTGATCTGCAAACTGGCCCACATGCTGCCACATGGCAGTTATTGCGGCATTGAAGCTGCCATGTTGCCTTGCTGGATTAGCCAGCTAAGAGCTTTGTTGTCCAGGCAGGATTGCCGGTTTGAATGGGAAAGTATCTGGCAGCATGATCTGTCAGGATACGATGTGGTTTATGCCTACCTCTCTCCCGTACCGATGCCCAGGTTATGGGAAAAGGCACGCAGGGAAATGCGCCCGGGCAGCCTTTTTATCAGCAATACCTTTACAGTTCCGGGTATCCGGCCTGATCGGAGCATCCCCTTGAATGATTTCAGTGGTGCCGTGCTTTATGTCTGGAAAATGGGTTGATGTATCCAGTCTTACTGCCGCCGCCAGGTCGTTCCTTGCGGGCCATCTTCCAGAACGATACCGGCTTCCGCCAGTTGCTGACGAAGCGCATCGGCCTGTGCAAAATTCTTTTCCTTGCGGGCCTGCAATCGCTGCTGAATCATGTTTTCGATTTCTTCTGCAGAATACAGCCCGTCCTGCTGTTGCACCTGCTGCTGCAAATAGTGTTGTGGTGATTGCTGTAACAACCCCAATATTCCACCCAGTGACTTGAGCAACCTGGCATAGCGCGCATCACCCGTCCGGTTGGCTTCGCTCGCCAGATCAAACAGCACCGCTACCGCCTCCGGAGTGTTGAAATCATCATTCATTGCCAATATGAAGCGCTGGGCGTAGGCATCATTTTTCCAGTCGATCGTGACGGTTGCTGCATCAGATTCGTGTGAAGGCGCATGATTTTTCAGTACGGTGTAGAGACGTTCCAGCGCGCTCCTGGCATCGTTGAGGTGCGCATCCGAATAGTTGAGCGGGCTGCGATAGTGCGCACGCACAATGAAAAACCGGACAACCTCGGGCTGGTAACGGGCCAGCACTTCCCGCACAGTGAAAAAATTGCCCAGTGATTTGGACATTTTTTCATTGTCCACTCGCACGAATCCATTGTGCATCCAGTAATTCACGTGGGTATGGCCATGCACTCCTTCGCTCTGGGCGATTTCGTTTTCGTGATGCGGGAATTGCAGATCCTGCCCTCCACCATGGATGTCAAACTGCTCACCCAGGTAATGTCCGCTCATGGCTGAACACTCGATGTGCCAACCTGGGCGCCCCTTGCCCCACGGCGAATCCCAGCTGGGTTCATCGGGTTTGGCTGCCTTCCAGAGCACAAAATCCAGCGGGTCGCGCTTGTTGGTATCGATTTCCACACGCTCGCCAGCGCGCAGATCATCGAGCGATTTCCCGGAAAGTTTGCCGTAATTGGGAAAGCGGCGCACATCGTAGAACACATCGCCATTACTGGCCACGTAGGCCAATCCCTTGTCCAGCAAGGATTCGATCATGGCAATCATGCTATCGATATATTCGGTTGCGCGCGGTTCAAACGAAGGATTGATGACACCGAGCGCTGTTGCATCTTCTTCCATTGCCTGAATATAACGGGCGGTCAATGTACCGAAATGTTCTTGGTTTTCCAGCGCCCGGCGGATGATTTTGTCATCAATATCGGTAATATTACGGACATAGGTCACTTTGTAACCCAGGGTTTGCAACCAGCGCATTACGCTGTCGAACACAACAAGTACACGCGCATGACCGAGGTGGCAATGATCATAGACCGTCATGCCACACACATACATTCTGACTTCACCCGGCATAAGGGGAATAAATTCGCGTTTGGATCGGGTGAGCGTATCGTAAATTTTAAGCATGGGAAGAATAGGCCGGAAAGAAGGTTGGATTGTAGAAGCGTTTGATTTGTTTTGTTGGTAAAATCAGGCGCTTGTCTTTAACTATTGCCCGCCACAAGGGAATCCCCGGGCAAAACCGTGCGAGTATAACATAATGCAAACTTTCCCCTTTTGGCGGCAGGCTGTCCGCCCGGCAAAATCCTCCATCTCTGCCGGCCTTCTTTTTGTTCTAAGCCTGGTGCTACCAGTGGCTTCAGCACTTGCTGCCAATCCAAAGGTTGAAATCACGACCAATCTGGGTGCAATACAGGTGGAGCTTTATTCACAGCAAGCGCCCAAAACAGTTGAAAACTTTCTCAATTACGTCAAGGATGATTACTACACCGGTACAATCTTTCATCGCGTCATCGCCGGTTTCATGATCCAGGGTGGTGGATTCGATCAGAGCTACACACAGAAGCCAACCCAGCAACCAGTTGAAAATGAGGCTGCCAACGGATTGAAAAATGATATTGGCACTATCGCGATGGCACGTACCAACGACCCGCACTCTGCTTCATCACAATTTTTCATCAATGTTGCAAACAACCATTTCCTTGACTATACCGCCCCTACTGAACGGGAATATGGGTACACCGTTTTTGGTAAAGTTACTGGCGGCATGGATGTGATCAATCAGATTGCCGGATCACCAACGGGAGCAAAAGGTCCTTTTAACCGTGATGCTCCACAAAAAATGATTGTAATTGAAAGCATCAGACTGCTCCCTGCTTCAGTCAATCCATAAAATTTCATCAACCGGAATAAAAACCAAAATGGTCAAAATACATACAAATCATGGCGTCATTACTTTGGAACTCGACAGCGACAAAACACCGGTTACTGTCGAAAATTTTCTACGTTACGTGGATAACGGACATTACGAAAACACATTGTTTCACCGCGTGATTGACGGTTTCATGATTCAGGGCGGGGGTTATTCGCCAGGATTAAAGGAAAAACCAACTCTGGCACCTATCCAGAACGAGGCTGCACTGGGCACCGGCAATGATACCTACACCATTGCCATGGCCCGCACTTCCGACGTGCATTCTGCCACCTCGCAATTTTTTATCAATGTTGCCAATAACAGCTTCCTGAATCACACCAGCATGACACCACAAGGCTTTGGTTATTGCGTGTTTGGCCGGGTAGTAGAAGGAAAGGAAGTAGTGGATGCGATCAAAAAGGTGAAGACCGGTCGCTCAGCCGGACATCAGGATGTGCCGCTGGAAGACGTCGTCATCCTGAAAATGGAGCGCGTTTAAGCAAGGGATTTATTGAAACATGAATAACGTCGATCAAATTCTGGAAACCGCCCAGGAACGGGCAGAAGATATGGGCTTACCCTACAAGGGCGCATTACTGCCATCCGAAGCACATGCCGTATTACAGGCCATGCCGGAAGCCAGAATCATTGATGTGCGGTGTCGCGCGGAACTGGATTGGGTAGGACGGGTTCCCGGGGCAATCGAAGTGGAGTTACTGGCCTATCCCGGTATGCGCCCCAATCCCGGTTTTCTGGATCAGCTCAGTAGCCAGATCGCAGATGATACCGTGCTGCTGTTCATCTGTCGCAGTGGTGGTCGGTCTGATCAGGCAGCCACCCTCATGAGCCAGAATGGTTTTACAGACTGCTATAACATTCTGGAAGGTTTTGAAGGCGACAAGGATAAACATGGCCACCGTGGGCAGCAATCCGGCTGGAAAGCTGCCGGGTTGCCATGGATTCAGGGTTAAATTCGATTAGTCTGCCGACCACTCAACCAGACCGGAATACGCGGTAAGTAATACGATCAGGCCAAAACCGATCCGGTACCAGGCGAAAACCGCAAAATCGTGATTGCTGACATAGCGTATGAATCCGCGTATCGCGATCAAGGCACTGACAAAAGCTGCCATTGATCCAGTGACAAACATACCCAGATCATCCGCATGCAGAAATTCCCGGTGCTTGTAGACATCGTAAAACGTTGCCGCAAACATGACTGGAATCGCCAGAAAGAAGGAAAATTCCGCTGCTGCCTTGCGTGACAGGCCAAAAAACAAACCGCCGATGATCGTTGCACCTGAGCGGGAAGTTCCCGGAATCAGCGCCAAGCATTGTGCGCAACCAACCTGCAGCGCATGTTTCCAGTTCATCTCATCCACAACCGTAACTTCTATCCGGTGTTCTCGCCGTTCCGCCCACAGTATCAGGATTCCGCCGGTAATCAGTGCGATAGCAACCGGCATCGGATGAAACAGATAATGCTTGATTGTTTTGATGAACAACAAACCGAGTACTGCAGCTGGTAAAAAAGCAATCAGCAGGTTTAGTGCAAAGCGGTTAGCCTGCCGGGTACCCAAATTACGGACAACATTCAATAACCGTTCCCGGTATTCCCAGCAGACGGCGAGGATGGCGCCCAGCTGAATGGCCACGGTAAAAACCTTGGCTTTATCGTCGTTGAAATTGAGCAAATCGCCGGCCAGTATAAGATGGCCAGTGGACGAAACCGGTAAAAACTCGGTCAATCCTTCGATAATGCCAAGTAAAAATGCTTTAAAGAGAATCAGCCAATCCATGAACGACCCAGTGTAGTGTCAAGGCAAACGAAAATTGCAGGAAACGGTTTATTGCTTGCTGTAAAGCTCACCACCCTTCTCGATGAATTCGTTTGCTTTCCGGGTCATACCCTCTTGTAATGCATCTGTTTCAGAAATTCCCTGTTGTGCGGCATAGTCACGTACATCCTGGGTAATTTTCATTGAGCAGAAATTAGGGCCGCACATCGAGCAAAAATGGGCAAGCTTGGCTCCTTCCTGCGGTAAGGTTTCATCATGAAACTCCCTGGCCTTGTCTGGATCAAGACTCAGATTGAACTGATCATTCCAGCGAAACTCGAAACGAGCCTTGGAGAGTGCATTATCCCGCACTTGCGCGCCGGGATGACCTTTGGCCAGATCAGCAGCATGCGCAGCAATTTTGTAAGCGATAATCCCATCCTTGACGTCATCCTTATCAGGCAGGCCAAGATGCTCCTTCGGGGTGACATAGCACAGCATGGCCGTACCGTACCAGCCGATCATGGCTGCACCAATTGCCGAGGTGATGTGGTCGTAACCCGGAGCAATATCGGTTGTAAGCGGCCCCAGGGTATAAAAAGGCGCCTCATGGCAATACTCCAGCTGCAGATCCATGTTTTCCCGGATCAGGTGCATCGGCACATGGCCTGGGCCTTCGATCATCACCTGAACGTCGTGTTTCCAGGCTATTTCGGTCAATTCACCCAGGGTTTTCAGTTCTGCAAACTGTGCTTCGTCATTGGCATCGTAAACTGAGCCAGGTCGCAAGCCATCACCCAGCGAAAAACTGACGTCATACGCCTTCATGATTTCGCAAATATCTTCAAAATGCGTATATAAAAAACTTTCCTTATGATGAGCCAGACACCATTTCGCCATGATGGAGCCACCACGCGAGACAATGCCTGTCATGCGCCTGGCTGTCATCGGCACATAAGCCAGACGTACTCCGGCGTGAATCGTAAAGTAATCCACACCCTGTTCCGCCTGTTCAATTAAGGTATCGCGGAAAATTTCCCACGTCAGCTCTTCCGCCTTGCCATCAACTTTTTCCAGTGCCTGATAAATCGGCACAGTTCCAATTGGCACCGGACTATTACGAATAATCCATTCGCGCGTTTCATGGATATTTTTGCCAGTGGATAGATCCATAACTGTATCTCCACCCCAGCGGATCGCCCAGGTCATTTTCTCTACTTCGTCCTGAATGCTCGAACCAAGTGCGGAATTACCGATATTGGCATTGATTTTTACCAAGAAATTGCGGCCAATGATCATCGGCTCCGTTTCCGGGTGATTGATATTGGCAGGAATGATAGCGCGCCCACGAGCCACTTCATCACGCACAAATTCTGGCGTAATCCATTGCTGGATCGCGGCACCAAAGCTGTGCCCGGGATGTTGTCGGGTCAGCAATTTATCATCAATCAGATCGGAAAAGCGTTCCCTGTGCTGATTTTCCCGGATGGCGATATATTCCATCTCCGGCGTGATGATGCCACGTCTCGCGTAATGCATCTGGGTAACATTGGCCCCCGTTTTGGCACGACGAACCGGTCGCGTCAAATTAAAACGCATCTCCGTCAGGCTGGGGTCCTGCAAGCGTTTCAAACTATACGTTGAGGACAGCCCTGCCAGAATCCCGGTATCTGCGCGCTCATCTATCCATTTTTCGCGCAAGGCTGGCAAGCCACGGCGAATGTCTATGTGCGCATCGGGATCAGTATAGGGGCCGGAAGTATCGTAAACACAAATCGAGGGATTCTTTTCTATCCCCTGTCCGGTCGTAGTATCGGATTGGGTGATTTCACGCATCGGCACGCGAATATCAGCACGCGAACCCTGAATATAAATTTTGCGCGAATTGGGCAGTGGCTGCACCGCAGCAGTATCTACCCGGGCGTTGTCATTGGTAAATTTTTCCAGCTTGGAAACCGGTGTTTTCATGCTATGCTCCTCAAAAAGCCGCAAGGAGCAGGAGAGTGACTCCCGGCTTCCCTCCGGCGGCGTTATCCGCATCAGGTATTAAGGGACTCTCTCACCAGCATTGCGGTACCCTGCAAATGCGGACCCCTAGCCAAGGCTGCCAAGCTAAAGTAAATATGGAATAATTGCAAGCCCGATTCTTTCATCGATAACAGAGCGACAAGACTTATGGTGAACCTCGAACAAACCCGCTTCAATATGGTGGAACAACAAATCAGAACCTGGAATGTGCTGGATCAGAACATTCTGGATTTGCTATACCAGATCAAACGTGAGGAATTTGTACCTGCTGCCTACCGTTTCATGGCATTTACGGACATGGAAATCCCGCTGGAACACGATGCAGTCATGCTGACGCCAAAAATGGAAGCGCGGATTTTGCAGGAATTGCATATCAACAAAACCGACAAAATCCTTGAAATTGGTACAGGAACAGGCTATATGACCGCATTGCTGTCCAGGCTCGGGGCACATATCTATAGTGTAGAGATCGTGCCGGAGCTCCATACAATGGCGCGCATCAACCTGCAAACCCATGATATTGGCAACGTCACGCTTGAACAAGGCGATGCCGCTCGCGGCTGGACCAAGCATGGCCCCTATGATGTCATCGTACTAACTGCCTCCACTCCGGTTTTGCCGGAAATGTTCCAGCAAAGCCTGGCTCCAGGAGGTCGGCTGTTTGCCATTGTTGGCGAGGAACCTGTTATGGAAGCAACCTTGATCACATGCACCTCCCCGGGCAATTACACCTCGACCCGTCTGTTCGAAACCTGTACTGCACCGCTCAAGAATGCATTACAGCGCGAGCAGTTCCACTTCTAAACTTCCAATAGCCAACTTTGCTTGATAACTTGGTGATGGTCATCAAGCCTTAAAAAACGAAGGTGACAAAATTCGCTGGTTACCAATGAAAAATTTGCGCGGATTTACTCTTCTACTATGTCTGTGCTTGTATTTTTGCGAGCAGGCACAGACAGCCGATCTGATACAAATTTACCGCGAAGCCTTGGAAGAGGATACACAGTATGGCTCTGCGCGTGCCGCATATGAGGCAGCACAGGAACGTCTGCCGCAAGGAAGGGCAGGGTTGTTGCCCGATATCCGTCTGACTGGCTCCGCCCAGAACCAGTATATTGATACTGGTACGGGGCCAACCCGGGAAATCAAAAACCGGGGGGTTACTGTAGCGCTTACCCAGCCAATCATTCGTTTTGAGAATTTCATCATTTACCAGCAATCAAAAAATGAAGTGGCTCAAGCTGATGCACAATTTGTCATTGCCGCTCAGGATTTGATTTTACGTGTTGCACAAGCTTATTTCGATGTACTCAAGGCAAAAATTGATCTTGAGGTCGTTGAATCCCAGAAAAAAGCGATTCATGAACAACTGGAACAGGCCAAACGGAATTTTGAGGTGGGTGTTTCAACCATCGTCGATACCCACGAAGCCGAAGCGCGTTACGATCTGACCTTGTCCCAGGAAATTGTTGCCAGAAACAAGCTGGAAATCAGCCAGCGCGCACTGCAGGTTCTTATCAACCGACTGCCTAGCGATCTGCAGGATGCCAGCCTGGACAGGATTATTGCCGATCCGCTTACTTTACCCCATGATGGGATGGACGAATGGGTTCAGCTGGCGGAAGAAAGAAATTTCCGGCTGAAAGTACAGCGTATCGCTTACGAAATTTCAGAACAGGCCATCAATCGCGCCAGAGCAGGCCATTACCCAACTCTTGATCTGGTTGCACAATATAACGATCAGAGCGGTGTCGGCGGTACCTTTACTGGGCGAGGGATTGATCTCGTCAGTAAATCAGTAGGGTTGCAACTGACTGTTCCTATTTTTCAGGGATTATCGGTGCAGTCTCGTGTCAGGGAATCTCTGGCTAACCGGGATAAAGCGCGCAAGGATCTGGAAAATGTGCAAAGAACCATTGCATTGCAAGTTCGCCAAAACTATCTCAGCGTGACTAATGGTATTGCTCAAATTAAGGCGCTGAAGCAGGCATTGACATCCAGCCGCAGCCAGTTGGATTCAACCATACTGGGCCAGGAAGTGGGAGTCCGCATGGAAATAGACGTGCTGAACGCACAACAGCAATATTTCTCTGCACGCAGAGATCTTGCACAAGCCTACTATGATTACCTGATGGCTCGCCTCCGGCTAAAAGCTGAAGCAGGCGATCTGGATGAGGATGATTTGCTGGAAGTGAATGCGTTGCTCTGATTCTCTCTCCAGGGTCTGTAAGAATCAGATACATATAGGGCTGGGTGCATCTGCACCTTTACTGACAAAGATGCATCATCGACTACTTCTCAGTATGTTCCCCTGACCGTTTATGCAGTGTTTTTGTACGCTGTGGAGTTTGTTGGCAAGCCATCCGGTAAGCACGCAAGGTTTTTTGTGCATAACCCAATACACTGCCCTGCGGATAATTGATAATTTCCTGTAGTTCAATATCGTCATCAATCCCGGCAGGCAAACCTGATAACAGCTCCAGTCCTTCACGCATATGGCCAATCGTGTAGATATGGAACGCACCTTCTGAAACTGCTTTTACCACCTCGTCCTCCAGCATAAGATGTCGGCAATTGCGTTCTGGAATCAACACCCCTTGGGTACCATCAAGCCCGGCTGCCACACACACCTTGAAAAAACCCTCGATTTTCTCGTTAATGCCTCCTATTGGCAACATTTCACCATACTGATTGATTGCACCAGTAATAGCGATTCCCTGGCGGAATGGCAATCCCGATAAAGCGGACAACAATGCATATAACTCGGCGCAGGAGGCTGAATCACCTTCTACGCCATAATATTCCTGTTCAAATACAATGGAAGCATTGAATGCCAGTGGCGCATTATGGTGAAACAAAGCAGACAAGAGATTTTGCAGAATGAACACTCCCTTGTCATGAATCGGGCCTGACATGCCAACTTCACGCTCGATATTGAGCAGCCCATCTTCGCCAGCAAAAGCATGTGCCGTAATACGGCTCGGGATACCAAAGCTGTGATCGCCCATTTCAATCAGGCTTAAGCCATTGATTTGTCCAATTTTTTCACCATGCACAGTGATCACTACATCTCCATCGGCTATCGCTTCCTGTGCACATTGGTCCGGGTAATTGTGCCGCAGCGTTCGGGCCAATCGCGCTGTCGTCACATCTTCTCCCTCAACGACAAGCCTCCCATGATTCTTACACTGCAGGGCACTTTCCACCACCAGCATTTCTGTGTGACTGAAGTTTGCACTGAGCCGTTTCTGATCTTCTGCCGATCGATGCGCTGTTTTCAGTACCGAAACCACCGCTTCTCCGGAGAAATGCGGTAGGCACGATTGCTGACAGATATGCGAAATGAACACCGACACAGCACGATAGGCCTGTATGCTGGCTGTAAAAGCTGCTGCGAAATCAACTTTGACCCGAAATCGCCTTGCTAGCTCCGGATTCTCTTCCTGAATTGCATAATATTGCTCGCGTGAGCCAATAAGAATAATTCTTACATCCACTTTTACAGCTTCCGGTTCAATTGGCACAACCGGGGCTGATACATTGGCCGCCCAAGGCTCTTCGATCTGCAGCGTATGATTACGCAGCAATCGGCAGAATTTTTCCCATAAAAATACATCGATCAGTAGATCATCCAGATGCAACATCAGAAAGCCACCATGCGCCTTCAGTAAACTACCAGCCCGGATGCGGGTGAAATCGGTAACTAGCACACCTTCAACCGACTGATACCCAATGCTGCCAACCAGTGATTTGAACGATGGATTCTCATCAACAACAACCGGTGCGCTAATCAAATCCCGGTTATCAACCACGACATTGATGCGATAGCGCTCAAACAACAATTTAAGATCTTCAGAATTCTTTTCTTCAGTGAAATCCGATAACTGGAAGAGATCCAGATTTTCGATAATGTCCTGTTTGATGCTTCCCAGATAATGTTCCAGCCGGGCGTAATCAGAAAATGACTGATCCAGACCCTCTGGCACCGCATTCAACACCTGATCCAGCAAGGGTTCGATCCAGCTCCGGCATAATGTAGCAAGCTCCTTGTCCCGGTTTTGTTCGAGAATACGAATTTTCTGAAGATAGGAAGTTATTTCCGTACGCAGCATCTGCTCATCCTGATCGAGAGCAGCCCGCCGATTTTTCGGCAGCGCCAGAATTTCTTCCTCGGTCAGTAATTTCCCTGATTCATCTAAAAGGGTGAATACCAGACGCCCTGATTCCCGTCTAAGAGCGAAATGCAATGATTCTGCAAAAGCATTAAGTTCCTCGAAATACCGGGTTTCTTCCAATCTGAAATGTTTCTCGACATGCGCTGCTTTTGCCTTGAAATCATCCTCATTCAGGTATTCCGGTATTTCTTGCAATAAACGATTTGCCGATTGCGACAGTTGCTGCCGCAACCAATAGCCTTTACCTGCCGGCAAGCGTAAGGCCAACGGTCGTTCCGGCACATCAAAATTATGCACATAGCACAAATCATGCGGCACCGGCCTGCGTTCTGCCACTTCCGTCATCGTTTGTCGCAGCAACGAAGATCTCCCACTACCGGTCTCACCCAACACGAAAAGGTTATAGTCCGGATGCTCCATTTCCAGACCAAAATAAGTTGCTTGTCTGGCACGCTCCTGCCCTATCCAGTCGAGTGGCTGATCAATCAATGTGGATGTGTCTGCAAATCCCAAAGAATCAGGATCAATCGTTAAACCGAGCGCACACGGCTCAAGTCTGGTTATGGGCATGGCTTGAAATATTCAGGCTGAAAGGATCTGGAAGGGTGCGCTGGTGAAGCCAGGAATCGACCTCGCGGCATCGGCAAGATAATCGAAAATACCGATGTGGACACTGAACGATAACAAATCCAGAACAAGAATCTGTCGAGATGATTCGTTAGTGAAATTAAATTACCTTATACCCGAACAGTGAATTCCTCCAGAATCAAGGAAATTCACTGTTCCAGGCCAAAATGTTGATTCAGGTTGACTATGCTGAAGCAGGATTGGCTGCGTAGTACTGATGTGCTGCAGAAGATGCAGCTCCTTTGTCCACTTTGACACCCATCTCGGACAACACCTGCTCCAGTGCATCCAGGCAGAAGATTATTTTTTCAAGCTTGCTCGAATTACCCATCAACCCGAAACGCCAGATTTTTCCGGCAAAGTCACCTAGCCCGGCACCGATTTCGAGGTTGTAGCTATCAAGAAGCCTGCGGCGAACCTCTTTTTCATCTATACCTGCAGGAACATATACTGAATTGAGTTGGGGCAAGCGATATGGCTCCGCAACAACATATTCGATTCCCAGGGTTTTCAGCCCAGCTTTCAATGCTTCATGATTACGACGATGTCTTGCCCAGGAACGCTCAAGCCCTTCTTCATATAACATTACTAGCGATTCATGTAGACCATACAGCGAGTTAGTAGGCGCTGTATGGTGGTAAGTACGGGATGCCCCCCAGTAACCAAGCAATAAACTGATATCCATAAACCAGCTATGTACTTTTTCAGTACGATTTCTCACCCGATCCACCACTCTTTCGGAAAAACTGACAGGGGATAATCCCGGCGGGCAGGATAAGCATTTCTGACTACCGGAATAGATGGCATCAATATCCCATTTGTCCATATAAACAGGTGTCCCGCCAAGTGAGGTCACTGTATCCATGATCGTGAGGCAATCATATTTTCTTGCAATCTGGGCTATGGCACTTGCATCAGACTGAACGCCAGTGGATGTTTCGGCATGCACGAAGGCGACGATCTTTGCATCCGGGTTTTTTTTCAACATATCTTCCACTTTTTGTGGATCAACCGGATCACCCCATTTATCTTCGACTACCAGCGGTATTCCACCACAACGCTCTACGTTTTCAATCATTCTTCCGCCAAAAACACCATTCCGGCAAACAACGACTTTGTCCCCGGGCACAATCATATTGACGAAACACATTTCCATACCGACCGAACCAGGCCCTGATACAGGAAAAGTCAGTAAGTTTGTTGTCTGAAATACGTATCGCAACAACCCCTTCAACTCTTCCATCATGTCGGTGAAAACTGGATCCAGATGCCCCAGCGTTGGTCGCGCCATTGCAGACAAAACCCTTGGATGGGTATCAGAAGGTCCCGGTCCCATCAGGGTGCGCTGGGGTGGATAAAATGTGCCTATTTTTTTTTCGGGACGAAAGCTTTCAGTTGTCATTGTGATTCCTAATAAATGTAAACGAAAAATATGATCCTTAAACTCCCTGAAACCGGTTTCTAATTCTTAGATTTTTATTATCGGTTTTAGTGGCACCAGAATCCTCAAGAAAATACTGCGCCGTTTATCAGCATCCGGATTAAAAAACACCGTTTCACCATGATTACCAAGTGAACCAATCAGCACTTTCTTAGAGATTCTTTAAGGATTGAAGTCAGGATTCTATCAACTGGCAGTAAAATTTACTATCTACCTGACAGAGAATTATGGAATTCAAACTCAACTGGAGCCAATTAAAAAAGGCACTTCGGAATTTCCTCGAAGTGCCTTTTTTACGTAAACAATTTTTAGTGTTTGATCGGTGATGTGCTTGTTATTCTTTCTTCTGCGGGAGATGGAATAACTTGCCCCGGAATATCCGATGGCAACACCTCCGGCTTGTACTCCAGTGCAATTTCCAGCACTTGGTCGATCCATTTTACTGGCCTGATATTCAACTTGTTTTTTATATTTACGGGAATTTCATTCAAGTCTTTTACATTATCCTCCGGAATCATAACGGTACTTATCCCGCCACGATGAGCTGCCAGAAGCTTCTCCTTAAGCCCGCCAATTGGAAGAATTTCACCTCTCAGCGTAATTTCTCCAGTCATGGCAACAGTTGCACGTACAGGGATGCCAGTCAGTGCCGATACCATTGCCAGACAGATACCGATACCTGCACTAGGTCCATCCTTCGGAGTAGCACCTTCAGGTAAATGGATATGAATATCATTCTTCAGATAGAAATCATCTGGTATCCCAAGAATCCTGGAGCGACTTCTAACAACAGACAATGCTGCCTGGATGGATTCCTGCATAACCTCACCCAATTTGCCTGTTGTAATTGTCTTTCCCTTGCCCGGTAACACGACTGCCTCAATTCTCAACAGCTCTCCGCCTACTTCTGTCCACGCCAGACCAGTAACTTGTCCGATCTGATTTTTTTCATCTGCCATGCCATAAGTGTAGCGGCGCACACCCAGGTATTTATCAAGGCTGCGTGAATTGACCGTGATCTTTTCCTTGCCTTTTTTTACCAACAAGGTTTTAACAACCTTCCGGCAAATCTTGGATACCTCCCTTTCCATTGAGCGCACCCCCGCCTCCCGGGTATAGTAACGGGAAATATCACGCAATGCGGATTCAGAAACGGATAATTCATCTTCACTCAAACCATGATCTTTCATTTGTTTAGGCAGAAGGTAACGCCTTGCGATATTCAGCTTCTCATCCTCGGTGTAGCCTGAAAGTCGAATGACTTCCAGGCGATCCAGCAATGCTGGTGGGATGTTGAGCGTATTTGCTGTAGCTACGAACATGACATCCGACAGATCATATTCAACTTCAATATAATGATCGACAAACGTGCTGTTTTGCTCTGGATCAAGCACCTCCAGTAAGGCAGAAGAAGGATCTCCCCGAAAATCCATTCCCATTTTATCAACTTCATCCAGTAGAAATAACGGATTCTTGACCCCGACCTTGGTCATGCTTTGCAAGATTTTTCCAGGCATGGAGCCAATGTAAGTCCGGCGATGTCCACGAATCTCAGCTTCGTCCCTTACCCCTCCTAATGACATGCGCACAAATTTTCGGTTGGTGGCGCGTGCAATAGAACGACCCAGCGAAGTTTTTCCAACGCCTGGCGGACCAACAAGACACAGGATAGGTGCTTTGGATTTGGCAACACGTTGTTGCACGGCAAGATACTCAACAATCCTTTCTTTAACCTTCTCCAGACCATAATGGTCTTCATCCAGAATGGATTCGGCTTGTTGCAATTCCTTGCTGATTTTTGTTTTCTGCTTCCAGGGCAGCGCAACCAATGTATCGATATAATTCCGCACCACTGTCGCTTCTGCTGACATGGGAGACATTAGCCGCAGTTTCTTTAGTTCCGATTCAGCCTTGGCGAGCGCTTCCTTCGGCAGGGAAGCTGACTTTATTTTTCTTTCGATTTCTTCGAGATCAGCACCATCTTCACCTTCCCCAAGCTCTTTCTGAATTGCCTTCACCTGCTCATTCAGATAATAGTCGCGTTGGCTTTTTTCCATCTGGCGCTTTACTCTGCCGCGTATACGTTTTTCTACCTGAAGAATATCCAGCTCAGCTTCCAACAGACCAAGTAAACGCTCCAAGCGTGGTTGGACACTAAAAGTTTCCAGAATTTCCTGTTTTTGCTCCAACCTTAATGGAAGGTAAGCAGCAATTGTATCTGCCAGACGTCCGGCTTCATCAATACCAGTTAAAGAGGCAAGAATTTCCGTAGGAATTTTCTTGTTTAACTTAACGTATTGATCAAACAGGGAAAGCAGAGCACGCCGTAACGCCTCAATTTCAGAAGATTCAGCATCTTCAATGTTGACTTGAATAGCTTTCCCGGAAAAGAAAGTTTCAGCATCACTAAACGATGCCACTTCCGCCCGATGATTTCCTTCAACTAATACTTTAACCGTGCCATCCGGCAGCTTCAGCATTTGCAGAATACTCGAAACACAACCAACCTTATAAAGGTCTCCGGGCGAGGGGTCATCCTTTGCTGCCGATTTCTGTGCAACCAGCAGAATACTCTTTCCCGCTTCTGTAGCCACTTCCAACGCTTTGATTGATTTTGGGCGTCCCACAAACAACGGAATAACCATGTGAGGAAAAACAACCACATCGCGCAGTGGGAGTAACGGCAAACCTAAATCACTTGATTCTTCAGGATCAACGATATCTGTTATATCTGATGTCATGTCATTCACTCCTTGCAGGTAACATGAATTCACGAAGGCAGGATGATTTTCTAAAAAACAAGTACCTACCACGTAAACTGTAAAAACAGATGTTTATTTTGAGCTTCTGGCCAGTTTTGGTTTTTCCGCGTAAATTACGATAGGCTGAAGCTCATCGTTGCTACCAATCTCAATCACCACCTTGGAAACGCTCTCAATCGAAGGCAGGTCGTACATGATATCGAGTAGCGTTTCCTCAAGTACAGAACGTAATCCTCGTGCACCCGTTTTACGCACAAGCGCTTTCCTGGCGATTGCCACAAGCGCTTGCTCGCGAAATTCCAGCTCCACCCCGCCTTCCATATTAAACAACTTGGCGTACTGTTTAACCAATGCATTCTTGGGTTCAACCAGAATCTGAATTAGAGCCGCTTCATTCAATTCATTTAACGTAGCCACTACAGGCAAACGCCCTACAAATTCGGGAATCAAGCCATACTTGACCAAATCTTCCGGCTCAATATCTTTTAAAACCTTGTTCAGCTCCTTGCGATCATTCTGGTTAATGACATCTGCACCAAAACCGATGCCACTTTTTTCTGATCGTGCACGGATGATTTTATCGATACCATCGAATGCACCGCCGCAAATAAAAAGAATATTGGTAGTATCAATCGAGATAAATTCCTGATTGGGATGTTTACGCCCACCTTGAGGGGGCACCAAAGCCGTTGTACCCTCTATCAGTTTAAGCAATGCCTGTTGCACTCCCTCTCCCGAAACATCCCGGGTTATTGAAGGGTTATCCGATTTACGCGAGATTTTATCAATCTCATCAATGTACACAATCCCACGCTGGGCTTTTTCTACATCATGGTTGCACTTTTGCAGCAGTTTTTGAATGATGTTTTCGACATCCTCTCCAACATAGCCCGCTTCTGTCAATGTCGTGGCATCTGCGATAATAAAAGGAACATCCAGCAGCCTTGCCAGGGTCTGTGCCAACAAAGTCTTGCCTGATCCAGTAGGACCAATCAACAGTATGTTGCTTTTGGAGAGCTCTACATCATCTCCACTATTAACTTTGGATATATTTCTTAATCGTTTGTAGTGATTGTAGACGGCAACGGAGAGTATTTTCTTTGCAGCTTCCTGTCCGATGACGTATTGATCCAGTGTTTCACATATTTCATGCGGAGTTGGCAAACTGGTTTTAGTCAGCTTGGCCGTTTCATCAACCTGAATTTCCTCGCGAATGATGTCATTACAAAGATCGATACATTCGTCACAAATGAATACAGAAGGGCCGGCAATCAGCTTTCTGACTTCTCGTTGGCTCTTTCCGCAAAAAGAACAATACAAAAGTTTTTCATCGTTTGTTTTTTCGGACATCATTTCACCCCGTAATCATCTAACGAATACCACCCTCACTTTTAGCCTGGGCAAACTGGCTTTATTCCTGTTTTACTTCACGGCGGGTTAATATTGCATCCACCAGACCATACTTTACTGCCGCCTCTGCACCGAGAAAATTGTCACGATCAGTGTCCCTTTCAACAGCCTTGATTGTTTGGCCAGTATGCCTGGCCATAATTTCATTCAAACGGCTTTTTAAAGCCAAGATTTCCTTGGCATGTATTTCTATATCAGACGCCTGACCCTGAAACCCACCCATTGGCTGATGAATCATGACACGCGAGTTAGGTAAGCAATAGCGTTTACCCTTGGCCCCCGCAGTCAACAATAACGCACCCATGCTGGCTGCCTGACCTATACAGAGCGTACTGACATCCGGCTTGATGAATTGCATGGTGTCGTATACAGCCAAGCCTGCTGTTACAAGACCACCGGGAGAATTGATATACAGAAAAATATCTTTTTCCGAATTTTCAGATTCCAAAAACAGAAGCTGTGCGATTACCAGATTGGCAGAGGTTTCCGTTACGGGTCCCACCAGAAAAATGATCCTTTCCCTGAGTAGCCTCGAATAAATATCGTAGGCGCGCTCCCCCCGGCCGCTGGTTTCGATAACCATCGGAACCAAGCCTAATCCAGTCGTATTCAACTTCTCTCTCTCCCAATCAGACATTGCTTGCATGTGAATAGCCCATCAATTCATCGAAAGTAACATTCTGATCAATAACCTGGGCCTTACCTAACAACCATGATACGGCATTATCTTCCAGAACAAGGGGCTCAATTTCCTTGAGTCGTTCAGGCGATGCATAATGCCATTTGATCACTTGCTCCGGATTTTCATATCCCTGAGCATGCTCCTCGATAAAACTTCTGATTTGCTCGGGCTTGACACTTAATTCATGGGCATCAATCAGTTTGGATAAAATCAATCCTAGCCTGACACGCCGCTCTGCTTGCTCCAGAAATATATCCCTTGGCAAATCCGGATCTTTGCGCAGCCCACGGGCAGTACGCGTATTTTGCATTTCCTCCACCAACCGATCTGCCTCTTGCTGAATCAACACCTTAGGAACCTGCGCCACTACCTTGTCCAGCAAGGATTGCATGACTTGCTCCTTTAGTCTCGCGCGAACACGTTGAAGGATTTCACGCTCAAGATTGGCCTTGATTTCCGACTGCATTTTATCTACATCACCATCCGGAACACCCAGAGCTTTAGCAAACTCACTATCTACCTCCGGCAATTCTGGAATCTCAAGCTTGTTTAGCGTAATAGTAAAACTGACCTTCTTGCCAGCAACATCCTTGCCCGGATAATCCGCAGGAAAAGTCATGTCAAATGTTTTTTCCTGCCCGGCTGTCATGCCAACGATGGCAGACTCAAAATCTTCCAGCAGGTGTCCATTCCCAAGAATGGTGTTGTAACCATTTGCCTGTCCACCGGGAAAAGCCACTCCATCCAGTAACCCCAGATAATCAATATTCACCCGATCACCAGTCTGCGCAGGACGATCTGCCGGCGCATAAACCGCACGTTGCTTGCGCAAAATATCCAGAGTTTTCTGGATTTCCGTATCCCCCACTTGCAGAACAGGCTTATTTACTGTGATTGTGCTTAAATCGCCCAGTTCAATATCCGGATAAATTTCAAAAGTTGCGTGAAACTCGTAACTCGCACCGTTTGCACCGGAATTTCCAGGCGCAAAACTCGGAATGCCTGCAACACGATAATTTTCCCGATTAACGGCATCGCCAAACTGCTGCTTTAGCAATTCACCCAGCACCTCATGTTCAACTTCCTGGCCATATTGCTGAGATACAATTTTCAATGGAACCTTGCCCGGACGAAACCCCGGAACCTTAACCTTGGGAGCGAGGCGCTTCAATCGCACATCCACCTCAGCCTCAACTTTTTCCCGTGGGATAGAAAGCTCAATACTACGCTCCAGTGGATTGGAAGTTTCTCCTTGTGTCTGCATCTATTTTCCTGAACTGATAAATAATGTCGATTAAACAAACGGTATGATCATGCCGTGCTGCCGGACCTCTTTCGTGGTGCGAAAGGGGGGACTCGAACCCCCACACCTCATCGGCGCCAGAACCTAAATCTGGTGCGTCTACCAATTCCGCCACTTTCGCGCGCAAGATCTTGCAGCCCAGAGCTCTGGGTGCAGAAATTAATCTGCCAATTGCACTTTCACTGCATTACCTGTTTCATGCAGCCAAAACCACACCACAACCTGCCACGCCTGATTATACTCCCTCTCATCCACTGGCAGCGCAGATTTCCCGGCTTTCAAGGACACTCGCCTTTCTGGCAATCAAATGTTTTACCCGTTATTCCAACGCTGTTTGGCCCCATCAAAAAGAGATAGGGTTTCATCAAATCGGCTGGTTTTGGCAATATGCGATTATTGCTACCCGGGTGTGTTTTTGTACGCTGTGGCGCATCCACGGCACCAGGAATCAGTGCATTGATCCGCAAATTTGGATAAATTTCCCATTCCTCGGTTTGAATCTTTACCAACACCTCAACTCCAGCCTTCGCCACGGCAAAAGCACCCCAGTAAGCTGCCGGAGTATGGCCGTGCGTATCCCCCGTCATAATCACGCTGGCATCAGGCGAAACCTTAAGCAACGGCAAACAAGCGCGGGTCAGCATGGCGGGGATCACAAGATTGACTTGCATGATGGTCCGCCAATGCTCAAGCGCATGAAATTCAAGCGGCATCGGGCCATAAGTCCAGGCGGCGTTGTGCAAAATACCATCCAGCCTGCCGAATTGGGAGGCGATCGCATCAGCGAGTTCGGCAATATTAGCTTCTGTCGCCTGTTCGAAATCAAACGGCAGAATGATTGCCGAAGCCCGGCCAAGCGCTTCGATTTCATCGTAAACCTGCTCAAGCTTTTCGGTTTTACGGCCATGCAAAATAACTGTTGCCCCACGCTCCGCATAAGCCAGAGCAGCCGCGCGCCCAATACCCTGCCCTGCACCCGTAACCAGAATAATCCGATCTGCCAACAGATTCCGGTCATCCGGAACTTTTAAAGTATTCAATATGTTTATCTCAGAACAACCGATTAAAACCAGAAACCACAACGCCCGGTACCTTGCATACCGATCCGTTGTGGTTCGTTACTACAAACAGATAGATCGGTTGGGGCCGATTACATGTCCATACCGCCCATGCCACCCATACCGCCCATGCCGCCCATGCCTGCACCTGCTCCAGGAGCATCTTCTTTCGGGATCTCGGCAACCATTGCATCTGTCGTCAGAATCAACCCGGCAACCGAGGCCGCATTCTGCAACGCAGAACGGGTTACTTTGGTTGGGTCCAGAACACCCATAGCAACCAGATCGCCATACTCGCCCGTTGAAGCATTGTATCCAAAGGTACCCTGACCTTCCTTGACCTTGTTGACCACTACGGAAGCTTCTTCACCACAGTTGGTCACGATCTGGCGCAATGGCTCTTCTATTGCGCGCAGAACGATCTTGATACCGGAATCCTGGTCATGGTTATCGCCCTTGATTTTGCTGACTGCATTGAGGGTACGCAGCAATGCCACACCACCTCCCGGAACGATACCTTCCTCGACTGCCGCACGTGTTGCATGCAGAGCATCTTCAACGCGCGCTTTTTTCTCCTTCATCTCCACTTCGGTTGCAGCACCCACTTTGATCAAGGCTACACCACCCGCCAGTTTGGCCACACGCTCCTGCAGCTTCTCGCGATCGTAATCGCTGGTTGCTTCCTCGATCTGCTTGCGAATCTGCGCAACGCGCGCCTCGATAGTCTTGGCATCGCCAGCGCCATCGATAATGGTAGTATTTTCCTTGCCCACTTCGATGCGCTTGGCCTGACCCAGATCTTCCAGTCTGGCTTTCTCCAGGGATAAGCCCACTTCTTCGGCAATCACGGTACCGCCGGTCAGAATAGCGATGTCTTCCAGCATGGCCTTGCGACGATCACCGAAACCAGGTGCCTTGACCGCACAGGTTTTAAGGATGCCACGAATGTTGTTGACCACCAATGTGGCCAGCGCCTCGCCATCTACATCTTCAGCGATGATCAACAGAGGTTTGCCAGCTTTTGCTACTTGCTCCAGCACCGGCAGCAGATCGCGGATATTGGAGATTTTTTTGTCGTGCAACAGAACGAAAGGATTTTCAAGCGCCGCAATCTGCTTGTCTGCGCTGCTGACAAAGTAGGGAGAAAGATAGCCGCGATCGAACTGCATGCCTTCCACTACATCCAGCTCATTTTCCAGACCGGAGCCATCTTCGACGGTAATCACGCCTTCCTTGCCGACTTTGTCCATAGCTTCAGCGATGATTCTGCCAATTTCCGTATCGGAGTTGGCGGAAATGCTGCCTACCTGTGCAATTTCCTTGCTGGTGGAGCATGGCTTGGACAGCTTCTTCAGCTCTTCCACGGCAGCTGCAACTGCTTTTTCAATCCCGCGCTTCAGATCCATCGGATTCATTCCGGCAGCAACATAACGCATGCCTTCCTTGACGATGGATTGTGCCAGCACAGTCGCGGTTGTCGTACCATCACCTGCGGTATCCGAGGTCTTGCTGGCAACTTCCTTGACCATTTGGGCACCCATGTTTTCGAACTTGTCTTTCAGTTCGATTTCTTTGGCAACCGAAACACCATCCTTGGTAATAGTTGGAGCGCCGTATGAACGCTCCAGTACAACGTTACGGCCTTTGGGGCCCAAGGTTATCTTGACTGCGTCTGCCAGAATGTTTACGCCATTGACCACGGCATGACGCGCTGAATCGCCAAATCTTACTTCTTTAGCTGCCATATCTCTTTTCTCCTGATTTTCGTTGGTTGTTCAACAATCCCTTAACCTTCAATCACACCCATGATGTCTTCTTCACGCATCACCAGGAATTCTTCACCCTTGATTTTCACGGCCTGGCCGGCATATTTTCCGAACAACACCCTATCGCCAACCTTGACTTCCAGCGCGCGGATTTTGCCATCCTCACCCGCTTTTCCTTTGCCAACGGCAATAATCTCACCCTGATCCGGTTTTTCTGCTGCAGCATCGGGAATGACAATGCCGGATGCCGTCTTGCGTTCTTCTTCCAGTCGCTTGACAATTACACGATCATGCAAAGGGCGGATATTCATAGTCCTTTTCTCCTACAATGATTAACGAAACGATAAGAATTCATTTAATTCAGCAATTTTCAGGCACCAAAACTGTTAATTGTTAGCACTCGTTGCTGATGAGTGCTAATAGTAGAGACTATCATAAGGAATTTCAAGTCCGTGGACGACAAAAAATTATCGCTTCGCAGCCACCAGGCTGTCTGGCATCCCTGTACTCAAATGAAACACCACGAATCTTCTCCGCCGGTAGTAATCTCCAGGGGTGAAGGCGTGTGGCTATATGGCCAGGATGGACAACGTTATCTGGATACCATCAGCTCGTGGTGGGTCAATCTGTTCGGGCACTGCAATCCCCGCATCAATGCCGCCATCATTGATCAGCTTGGCAAGCTGGAACACACCATGCTGGCTGGGTTGACGCATGAACCGGTCGTTGCGCTATCGGAGCGGCTGAGTACGCTCACCCCAGGCAATCTGAGCCACTGTTTTTATGCCAGCGACGGGGCATCAGCCAATGAAATCGCACTGAAAATGAGCTTTCACTACTGGCAGCAAAGTGGCTTCCCCGAGAAAACACAATTTATCAACTTGCAGAACGGCTATCACGGAGAAACACTCGGGGCACTGTCAGTCACCGACGTTCCCATTTTCAGGCAGGTTTACGCCCCGCTGTTACGTCCAGCTCATCCGGTACCAACACCCGACTGGCGCTATGCCGAAGCCGGAGAAACCCCGGAAACACATGCACTGAAAGCCGCTGCTGCGCTGGAAAGTTATCTCGCACAGCACCATGCCAGTACCGCTGCACTCATTCTGGAGCCACTGGTGCAAGGCGCGGCCGGGATGGGAATGTACCACCCGGTTTATCTGAAGCGCGCACGAGAAATTTGCGACACCTACCGGATTCATCTGATCGCCGATGAAATTGCGGTTGGATTTGGCCGGACAGGAACTCTGTTTGCCTGTGAACAGGCTTCTATCACGCCGGATTTCATCTGCCTTGCCAAGGGATTAACCGGAGGCTATCTGCCACTTTCAGTCGTTTTGACCAATGACACAATCTACGCAGCGTTCTACCATGACGAAACCAGCCGGGGTTTTCTTCATTCGCACTCGCATTCGGGCAATGCGCTCGCTTGCCGCGCTGCTCTGGCTGCACTTGATATTCTTGAACAGGATAACGTGCTGGAAACCAATCGTCACAAGGCCGATTTTCTCAATCAATGCCTGCAACCTGTTCAGGCACATCCGGATGTACGGCACTTTCGCCATTGCGGCATGATCTGGGCATTTGAAGTAAACACCCCCGCACCGGACTTCACCCAATGCTTTGCACAGAAGGGTCTGGAACACGGGTTGATGATACGCCCCATGGGAAATTCGGTTTACATCATGCCGCCATACATTATTAACGAAGAAGAAATGGCATTTATGGCCCAGGGTATCCTGCACACTCTCAACGAAATCTGACACACCATGCAAATTACTTTTCTAGGCGGCGCAGGGGAAGTCACCGGATCATGCTATCTGGTTGAAACGGCGGAAGTCCGTTTTCTGGTGGATTGCGGCATGTTTCAGGGTGGACGGGATGCAGACCGGAAAAACCACGCTGCAATCAGCTTTGACCCGGAGACGATTGATTTTGTATTGCTGACCCACGCGCATGTGGATCATTCCGGGCTGCTGCCACGCCTCGCCGTGCTGGGGTTCAGAGGGCCGGTCTATATGACTGGCGCAACGGCAGACCTGCTTACCGTCATACTGAAAGATAGCGCGCACATTCAGGAAAAAGAAGCCGAATGGCACGCAAAAACAGCGCTGCGCAACAAGCATCTGCCCAGCCATGAAAACAACCCGCTTTATACAGTGACTCAGGCGGAAATCTTTCTCCGGCAAATACGCAGCGTCAACTACGATGAACCCTGCCAGCCGCATCCATCAGTACGTTGCTGCTTTCGTGATGCCGGACACATTATCGGATCGGCCATCATTGAAGTCTGGCTGAAATCCGGTTCGAAGCAGAGAAAAATTGTTTTCTCTGGTGACCTTGGGCAAAAAGGCCATCCAATCGTGCGTGACCCGGCGCTCATCCGGGAAGCTGACTATCTGCTGGTTGAATCCACTTACGGCAACCGCTGTCACCGCAGCATACAGGACACCCGGGATGAACTGATCGAGATCATTTGCCGGACGTTTTCACAAAAACGCGGCAATATCATCGTACCTGCCTTTACTGTTGGCCGCACTCAGGATCTCCTGTTTCTGCTGTCCGATCTGCAACGCCAGGGGTGCCTGAGTGCCATGGATGTTTATGTGGATTCACCCATGGCGCTGGCCGCCACGGAAATTACACTCAAACACAGCGAACTCCTCGACAAGGAAACCATTGATGCCATTCACTGGCACCGCCAGCATAACGAAAACATGCGCATTCATTTCGTGCAGGAGGTCGAGGAATCCATCCGGCTCAACCATATCCAGTCCGGCGCAATCATTATTTCTGCCAGCGGGATGTGCGATGCCGGACGCATCAAATATCACCTGAAATACAACCTGCCCAGACCCGAATGCAGCATTTTGTTCACCGGCTTCCAGGCAGCAGGGACGTTGGGACGCAGATTGGTGGATGGCAACAAAAGTGTCCGCATTTTCGGGGAACAAATTCCCGTGCGTGCGTCGATCCATACCGTCGGCGGGCTCTCCGCCCATGCCGATCAGCAGGATTTGCTCGACTGGCTGAAAGGATTCAGCCGGCCTCCTCTAAAAACCTTCGTGGTTCATGGTGAACCGGATAACGCTGAAATTTTTGCTGGGATGATCCGGGAACAATTGCAATGGCCGGTTAGCATTCCCCAGCGCATGACAACCGAACGGCTGGACTGATTCCATTCCCAGCAGAAAATGGAATCAGTAACTTCCGGATTCGTCTGAAAATTATTTGGCTCTGCTGTTTTTCAGCACGAACTCGGCCAGACGTTGCGCCGGTTCGCCAGTAATATTAGGGAAGGAAGACATGGTCATGCCGCCTTTCTGGACTTTCTCGATAATGGCTTCCTTGGTGGACATCTTGGCGCTTAATGACATCACCTTGCCATCATTTTCAGGTTTGTGACACTTGGTGCAATTGGCGTAAAAAATATCTTCGCCACTGGCATCCGCAGCCGGGGTGTAGGGATCTGTCTTGGCACAGCCCACCAGTCCGATTAACGCAGAAACCGCCAACAATCCGATGATTTTTTTCATTTCTCTCTCCATTTGATAAGGGCTGTCATTATAGCTACTATCCGCCCGGGTTTAATGATCACGACAACATCAACCAGCGAATTTACAGCAATTGGTGATAGTATTTTCAGCCCAGTTATTCTGGTCAGCCTGACATGAAATTCCACTGTTATCGAAACAAATCATGAAAATTGCCACCTGGAATGTAAATTCGCTCAAAGTCCGGTTATCACAGGTAATCGACTGGCTGAACCTGAATCAGCCGGATGTGCTGTGCCTGCAGGAAACCAAGCTCCAGGATGATTTTTTTCCAGCAGATGCGCTCGCCCAGGCAGGTTATCACTCACTCTATACCGGACAAAAAACCTACAACGGTGTTGCCTTGCTGAGCAAAGAAACCGGCAATGATATTTGCACCGCCTTGCCTGGCCTCGATGACGAACAAAAAAGATTGATCGCGGCGACCTACGGGGATGTGCGCATTATTTGCGCCTACATACCGAATGGCGAGCACGTGGATTCCGAAAAATATACCTATAAACTGGCGTGGCTGGCGCAGCTGAACCATTTTTTGCAACAGGAACGGGCACGCTTCGGCAAGGTGGCCATATTGGGGGATTTCAATATTGCTCCGGAAGATCGCGATGTTTACGATCCCGAAGCCTGGCAAGGACAGGTGTTGTGCAGCGAGCTGGAACGGCAGGCGTTTCGCGGTTTGCTCGATACCGGATTTGTGGATAGTTTCTGCCTGTTTGAGCAGCCGGAAAAGATCTATACCTGGTGGGATTATCGTATGATGGCTTTCCGCCGCAACCGGGGATTACGCATTGATCATATCCTGCTGAGCCATGAGCTGGCAGATAACTGCACTGCATGGCAAGTAGACAAGGCTCCCAGAAAACTGGAACGGCCGTCGGATCATGCACCGGTGCTGGTAGAACTGGCCTGACAGGCAGCCACCAGCACCCGCCAGCCACCAGCGCAGCACTATTTACAGTTTAACCATCAAAATCGAGAGAAAGGTTTGGGGCACAAATGATTATCGGATTACCCAGGGAAACGAAAGCAGATGAATACCGGGTTGGACTGACACCAGGCAGTGTGCATACTTTGGTTGGACGTGGCCACCGGGTACTGGTCGAAACCGGTGCAGGTGAGGGCAGCGTCATTTCAGACCAGGATTATCGCGCGGCAGGTGCGGAAATCGTTAGACACGCTAGCGATGCCTGGTCAGCGGATCTGGTCGTCAAGGTCAAGGAACCCATCGAAGCAGAATACCTTTACCTGCGGAAAGATTTGCTACTGTTCACCTACCTGCATCTGGCTTCGAACAAAACCCTGACCGAAACACTGCTTGCCAGCGGCGTCAGTGCCATTGCCTATGAAACTGTACAAACTGCATCCGGAGCGCTGCCGTTACTGACACCGATGAGCGAGGTAGCGGGGCGCATGGCCGTACAGATTGGTGCAACCTATCTGCTGAAAACGCAGGGGGGGCGAGGTGTCCTAATGGGAGGTGTGCCGGGAGTTGCTCCTGCCAACGTGGTCATCCTCGGAGCAGGTGTTGTTGGCGCCAATGCCGCAACAGTCGCCACCGGGATGGGGGCAATGGTCACCGCGCTGGACATCAATCACGATCGCCTGAAAGCGCTGGATGACCGCTTTTCCGGACGGCTGCAAACCCGCTACTGCGATATGATCAACGTACGTCAGGCGGTTTATGAAGCCGATCTGGTCATCGGTGCCGTGCTAATACCCGGCGGACGCTCGCCCTGGCTGGTAACCCGGGAAATGCTGCCGCAGATGCGTGCCGGTTCGGTCATCGTTGACGTGGCGGTAGATCAGGGAGGATGCGTGGAAACAACCCGCCCCACTACTCATAGCAACCCCATTTTCGAAGTTGATGGTGTGCTGCATTACTGCGTTGCCAATATGCCCGGCGCAGTACCGCGCACCAGCACCTTTGCGCTGAACAACCAGACCGCCAGTTATGTTGCCACGCTGGCAGATAATGGACTGGCTGCCTTGCGGAATAACCAGGCATTGATGGGCGGCCTCAACATCCACTGCGGACAGGTGACCCACCCGGCTGTCGCCGAAACCTTTGGCCTACCCTATACAGCTCCACTGGACGCACTGGTTGCCTGAAAAACCAACAGGGTTGTGCAACCCATCATGATCCTGTTACCGGCCCTGACCAGTTTTGCCAGACTCAATGCCAGGGCATCACCGGAATCACCGAAATACTGTTTTGCGGTGAACCTTCGATGATCCGGTCGCTATACGTAAGATAGATCAGCACATTGCGTTTGGCGTCATAAAAACGTACCACCTGCAACGTTTTGAACAGCAGCGAAGTGCTCTTTTTGAATACCTCGTCACCATCGGTTTTACCACTTTTTATCTTTTCAGAAAGTGTGATTGGCCCCGTCTGGCGGCAGGCAATCGAAGCTTCCGACCGATCTTCGGCCACCCCCACTGTACCGCTGATCCCGCCAGTCTTTGCCCGGCTCAGATAACACGTCGCACCGGCCACTTCGGGATCATCAAAAGCTTCCACCACAATTTTGTCGTTGGCACCCAGCAGCTTGAACCGGGTCGATACACTGCCAATATTCTCTGTCATCGCTGGCAGAGAATATGAAGTGATGACAGTCACCATCCCGATCAACAATCCCCGTTTTGCCCAACTTGCAAGATCAATCCGGCTGCTTTTTCCGTTTGCATGGTATTGCATGATAACCCTCCTGTTTTTATGGTAGATGCGTGATGCACATGATTATCCTGTTAATCCGGCGCTGAAACAGCTTGTTTTTCATAGGTTCCATAGATGCTTATACCACGAATCCATTTGGGTACCGGGCTCACACCCCATCCATGCACCACTCCATTCAACCCGGTTGTTGACAACGGCATTACACAACAAGTACCATTCTAACTTCGTGATAAACACAATATATTGTGTTTTTATCCATTCAACGGCTTTTAGCCTTTTCCCTACAGCCACTTGATTTTCCGCCATTTTCCGGCCGACTACGCCACCGGATCCACAGGAGAAATTGACCATGCAGCTTGCCACAGATACACCATCCCCTCACTCCGCTCCCCAGAAAAATTTTCTGGGGGAAATGACCGATATGCCGACAATCCGGCAGGATTATGCCCAATACAAAATCATTCGTCGCAATGGTGCCGTGGTGGCATTTGAGCCGGGCAAGATTTCCATTGCCCTGACCAAGGCGTTCATTGCCGTGCGGGGCGGGCAAAGTGCGGCTTCTTCCAGCGTGCGCGAAATCGTGGCACAACTGACCAATGAGGTGGTGCGCGCACTGACGCGCCGCCGTCCGGAAGGTGGCACCTTTCACATCGAGGATATTCAGGATCAGGTTGAACTGGCACTGATGCGCTCAGGGGATCACGATATTGCCCGCGCCTACGTGTTGTACCGGGAAGAGCGGGCGCGCGAGCGGGCAAGGCAGCAAAAGGAGCAGGCAACCTCCGGTGAAGCTGCTGCCGTGCTGCATATGATAGAAAACGGGCAAAAAATCCCGCTTGATCCGGCCAGACTGAAAGCGCGGATTGACTCCGCCTGCCAGAATCTGGGAGAAGCAGTTGATGCCGGACTGATCGTCAAGGCAATGCTCAGAGATTTATATGATGGCGTTCCTGCGGAAGAAGTCAGGAAATCAGCCATTTTGTCTGCACGCGCATTGATCGAAAAAGAGCCTGCCTACAGTTTTGTGACAGCAAGGCTGTTGCTGGACAATATCCGCCACGAAGTACTGGGAGAGGATGTTGCCCATGAAACCATGCGGGTGCGCTATGCCGAATACTTTCCGGAATTTATCCGCAAAGGGATCGAAGCCGGGTTGCTGGATGAGCGCCTGAGCCAGTTTGATCTGGCGCTACTATCCGAAACACTGACAGCCGACCGTGATCTGCAGTTTGGCTATCTTGGTCTGCAAACGCTGTATGACCGTTATTTTCTGCATATTTCCGACCGGCGCATCGAATTGCCACAAGCGTTCTTCATGCGTGTTGCCATGGGGCTGGCGCTGAATGAAATCGACCGCGAAGCACGTGCCATCGAGTTTTATCACCTGCTGTCAAAATTCGATTTCATGAGTTCCACGCCAACTCTGTTCAATTCCGGCACACGACGTTCGCAATTGTCCTCGTGCTATCTGAGCACTGTGCCGGACAGTCTGGATGGCATTTACGAAGCCATCAAGGAAAACGCGCTGCTCTCCAAGTTCGCTGGCGGGCTGGGCAACGACTGGACACCGGTGCGGGCGATGGGAGCGCGTATCAAGGGCACCAATGGCAAATCCCAGGGGGTAGTGCCTTTTCTCAAAGTGGTGTCGGATACAGCAGTGGCAGTCAATCAGGGCGGCAAGCGCAAGGGCGCAGTATGCGCCTACCTGGAAACCTGGCATCTCGATATCGAGGAATTTCTGGAATTGCGCAAGAACACCGGAGATGACCGCAGACGGACGCATGACATGAATACTGCTGTCTGGGTGCCGGATCTGTTCATGAAGCGCGTGCTGGACGATCAGGAATGGACGCTGTTTTCACCATCCGACACACCCGATCTGCACGATAAATTCGGCAAGGCGTTTGAAGAAGCCTATACCGCCTATGAAGATCAGGCAGCACAAGGCAAGCTGACACTGCACAAGCGCATCCCGGCCCGGCAATTGTGGCGCAAGGCGCTGACCATGCTGTTTGAAACCGGCCATCCGTGGATTACGTTCAAGGATCCGTGCAATATCCGCTCGCCGCAAAACCATGTCGGCGTTGTACACAGCTCCAATCTGTGTACCGAGATCACACTCAATACCAATGAAAAGGAAATTGCCGTATGTAACCTGGGATCAGTCAATCTGCTGGCGCATATTGTGGATGGCCAGCTGGATCTGGCCAAGCTCAAGCAGACGATCAGCACCGCCATGCGCATGCTGGACAATGTCATCGACATCAATTTCTACGCGGTGGCGAAGGCGCGCAACGCTAATTTCCGGCATCGTCCGGTTGGGCTGGGGATCATGGGCTTTCAGGATTGTCTGCACAAACTGGGTATTTCCTATGCTTCCCCGGAAGCGGTTGAGTTTGCCGACAGATCCATGGAAGCAGTTGCGTACCATGCCTACTGGGCTTCCACCGAATTGGCCGAAGAGCGCGGTACTTACGCCACTTACCGTGGCAGTTTGTGGGATCGCGGCATTCTGCCGCAAGATACGATGGAGCTGCTGCGCGACGAACGCGGCGGTTTTGTGGAGATCGATGCTTCTTCCGCACTGGACTGGACGCCATTGCGTGAGCGGATCAAACACTATGGCATGCGCAATTCCAACTGTCTGGCGATTGCCCCGACAGCCACCATCTCCAATATTATCGGTGTCTCTGCCAGCATCGAGCCCACTTACCAGAATCTGTACGTTAAATCCAATCTTTCCGGAGAGTTTACGGTCGTCAACCAATGGCTGGTCAATGATCTGAAGAAGCAGGATTTATGGGACGAGGTCATGATCGCAGATCTCAAGCATTACGATGGAGCGGCCAGCAAAATCGACCGGATTCCCGCAAATCTGCGCAACCTGTATGCCACCGCCTTTGAGGTCGATCCGCAATGGCTGGTTGAAGCGGCCGCCAGAAGACAAAAATGGATTGATCAGGCGCAATCGCTCAATCTTTACATGGCGGGCGCTTCCGGCAAAAAAATGGATGAGCTGTACCGGTTAGCCTGGATACGCGGACTCAAAACCACCTATTATCTGCGTGCTCTGGGAGCCACCACGGCAGAAAAATCAACGGTTCATACCGGCACACTGAATGCGGTTCCCGCACAGCAGGAAGCCTGGTCAGGCAGTGCGGCCCAGCCGGAGCCCAAACAATGTGCAATCGACGATCCGGAATGCGAAGCATGTCAGTAGATATTGAGCAATCCACTACCCGAACCCAAGGAGCCAAATCATGTTGAGTTTTGAAGATGATGTTTTTCAACCGGGAAATATCCTGGCAGGCACGATCCCCCCCCCCGTCACTATCAAACCCGTTACCGGGCAATCTGCCATGCGGGAAGAAACCCCGGTAGAGCAGCATCGCCGCGTGTCCGTGGAAGACAAGCGCATCATCAATTGCAAGGCGGATGTCAACCAGCTGGTGCCATTCAAATACAAATGGGCATGGGAAAAATATCTGGCTGCCTGCGCCAACCACTGGATGCCGCAGGAAATCAACATGAACCGGGATATTGCCCTCTGGAAAAATCCCAATGGATTGACCGAGGACGAACGCCGTATCGTCAAGCGTAATCTCGGTTTCTTCGTGACGGCTGATTCACTGGCTGCCAACAATATCGTACTGGGAACCTATCGCCACATCACCAACCCCGAATGCCGCCAGTATTTGTTGCGGCAGGCTTTCGAGGAGGCCATCCACACCCATGCCTACCAATACATCGTCGAATCAATCGGTCTGGATGAAGGGGAAATTTTCAATGCTTACCACGAGGTTGGTTCCATTCGTGACAAGGATGAATTTCTAATTCCCTTTATCGACACCCTCACCGATCCTTCATTCCAGACAGGCACACTGGAAGCCGATCAACAACTGCTGAAAAGCCTGATTGTGTTTGCCTGCATCATGGAAGGGCTGTTCTTTTATGTCGGGTTTGTTCAAATTCTGGCGCTTGGACGGCAAAACAAGATGACGGGAGCCGCCGAGCAATATCAGTACATCCTGCGTGATGAATCCATGCACTGCAATTTTGGTATCGACGTTATCAACCAGATAAAGCTCGAGAATCCGCATCTATGGACCCGGGAATTCCGCGAAGAAATCGGTTCGCTGATGCGCAAGGCGGTGGAGCTGGAATATCGCTACGCCGAAGACACCATGCCGCGCGGTGTACTGGGCTTGAATGCGCCAATGTTCAAGGAATATCTGCGTTTCATCATGAACCGGCGTTGCCATCAGATCGGTCTGGATCCATTGTTCCCGGAAGCAGGCAACCCTTTCCCATGGATGTCGGAAATGATTGATTTGAAGAAAGAAAAGAATTTCTTTGAAACACGTGTAATCGAGTATCAGACGGGAGGCGTATTAAGCTGGGATTGAACCCAGAAACAGTAAACAGCAATGTTTTCTGGGGCAACTATCAGTTGCCCCAGAAAATGTAATAACCGATTGATCTTCATGAAACATATTGTTATTTTCACTGATCTGCTCAATCGGGAATGATAAAACTGCAGTTGTTTTTCAGAGGTTCCTTAGCGCTCATGGCTGCGCTCCAGGGAATTACACCACCAGGATAACCCGGTAATCGTTTACATTGGTGCGGGTAGGGCCAGTGACAACCAGATCATCCAGTTTGTCGAAAAAAGTGTAGGCATCGTTGTCATCGAGCAGGGCTACCGGGTTCATGCCGGCCCTTGTTGCCCGGATCAGGGTATCTGGTGTGATAACCGCACCAGCGTTGGTTTCGCTGCCATCGATGCCGTCAGTATCACAAGCCAGTGCATACACATCTTCCAGACCGCCGAGCGCAATGGCGAGTGAAAGCAGAAATTCGGCATTACGTCCACCTTTTCCCGCACCCTTGACAGTAACGGTCGTTTCCCCGCCGGAAATCAGTGCCACCGGCGGTTTGTACGGATTGCTGTAATGGCGTATCTCGCGTGCGATGGCGGCATGCATTCTGGCGATTTCCCTGGCTTCCCCGGTTATGGTATCGCCGAGAATGAGCGGGGTGATGCCGTGTGCCCGGAAAAACTGCGCTGCTGCCGCAAGCGATTGCCGGGCAGTAGCAATAATCCGGTTTTTCACGTTTCTGAATAACGGATCGCCCGGTTTTGGCGTTTCTTCGCCGCCAGTACGGTGGTTTTCCTGCAAAACCGCCAGGCTCTGCGGAGAAATCCTGATAGCGTAGCGTTTGATCAATCCCAGCACCTCCTCCCAGGTGGAAGGATCCGGCGCACAGGGACCGGAGGCAATTGAAGCCGGGTCATTGTCGGTTACATCCGAAATGATCAGGCAGTGCACCGATGCCTGGCTGGCGGCCGCCAGTCTGCCGCCCAGCACGGTGGACAAATGCTTGCGCACGATGTTGATCTCCTGAATCGACGCACCGGACAGCAACAACTGGCGAGTGATGGATTTCAGTTCCTCCAGTGTGATACCCGGAATGGGGGCGGATAGCAGACTGGATCCGCCGCCGCTGAACAATCCCAGCAGCAGGTCATCCGGTTTGAGCAGGTGTACCGATTCCAGAACGGCGCGGGCAGCCATTTCGCCCTGGGTATCGGGCACCGGGTGGCTGGCTTCGATCACCATGATGCTGCTGGTTGCAAACCCATGGCGGTAAGGCGTGACGACAATTCCTTCCAGAGGATGGCCAACCGGCCAGTGTGCCTCCACCGCGTGCGCCATGGCGGCGGCTGCCTTACCCGCGCCGACAACCAGCGTGTTCCCCCTGGGGGGATCAGGCAAATGGGATGGAACAATCTTGAGTGGATCGGCCGCACCCACAGCAGCGCGAAAACTATCGAGCAGAAGTTCGCGCGTATTCATGTCATGGCTCTGCCGGTGTGGTAGCCAGCAACGGTTGCAAAAAATGACCGGTGAAACTGCCGGGGATTTTTGCTACCGCTTCCGGCGTGCCTTCGGCAATGATTCTGCCGCCTCCTGCGCCGCCTTCCGGGCCGAGATCAATAATCCAGTCGGCTGTTTTGATCACATCCAGATTGTGTTCGATGATGACCACGGTATTGCCGTTATCGCGCAGGCGATGCAGGACTTTGAGCAACAGGTCGATGTCCTGGAAATGCAGGCCAGTAGTAGGTTCATCCAGAATATAGAGCGTGCGGCCGGTGTCACGTTTGGATAGTTCCAGCGACAATTTGACGCGCTGCGCCTCGCCACCGGAGAGCGTGGTAGCAGACTGCCCCAGCGTGATATATCCCAGCCCTACATCCAGCAGGGTTCGCAGCTTGCGGGCAATCACGGGCACGGCCTCGAAGAAGGTATGCGCATTTTCGACTGTCATTTGCAGAATTTCGTGAATGTTCTTGCCCTTGTACTGGATTTCCAGCGTTTCCCGGTTATAGCGGTGTCCGTGACAAACATCGCAGGCGACATAAATATCCGGCAAAAAATGCATTTCCACCTTGATGACACCATCTCCCTGACAGGCTTCGCAACGTCCACCCTTAACGTTGAATGAGAACCGCCCCGGTGTGTAGCCGCGTTCCCGGGCTTGCGGCACACCGGCGAACAGCTCGCGTACGGGAGTGAACAGGCCGGTGTAGGTGGCTGGATTGGAGCGTGGCGTGCGACCGATCGGGCTTTGATCGATGTCGATCACCTTGTCGAAAAAGCCCAGGCCATCAATCTCCTGATAAACCGCCGGGTCGGTATGGCTGCCATACAAATGCCGTGCCACCGCGCGATACAGCGTATCGTTGATCAGCGTGGATTTCCCCGAGCCCGAAACACCGGTCACGCAGACCAGCAGGCCAACCGGCAAATCCAGTTGCACCTGCTTGAGATTGTTACCGGCGGCGCCGCGAATCGTCAGCATCCTTTCTGGATTGAGTGGAGTGCGGGTGGCAGGAACGGCAATGGCGCGCTGGCCGGAAAGGTATTGCCCGGTCAACGAATCCGGATTGGTTTGAATGGCTGCCGGGGTGCCTTCCGCCACCACACAACCACCATGTTCGCCCGCACCGGGACCCATATCGACCACATGATCCGCCAGCAGGATGGCGTCCTGATCGTGCTCCACCACGATGACGCTGTTGCCGAGATCGCGCAAATGTTTGAGCGTATCGAGCAGGCGTTCGTTGTCGCGCTGATGTAATCCGATCGAAGGTTCATCCAGCACATACATGACGCCGGTCAGCCCAGAGCCGATCTGGCTGGCCAGGCGAATGCGCTGCGCCTCGCCACCGGAAAGCGTGTCGGCGGAACGGTCGAGCGAAAGGTAATCAAGCCCGACATTGTTGAGAAACTGCAGGCGGCTGGAAATTTCCCGGATGATGCGCTCCGCAATTGCCTGTTTATGCCCTGCCAGCGCCATCTCGTCAAAAAATTGTTTGGCCTGCCGCAATGGCCAGCCGCTGATGGCAAAAATGGATTCGCCGCCGACGGACACATGCCGGGCCTCGCGGCACAGGCGAGTGCCAGTGCATTCAGGACATTCACGCGCATTGATGAATTTGGCCAGTTCTTCGCGCACGGTTTGCGATTCAGTTTCTTTGTAACGCCGTTCCAGGCCGGGAATAATGCCTTCGAAAGCATGCGTTTGCTGATGGGCGCGGCCTTGCTCGTTGAGATAGGTGAACGTGATTTTTTCCTTGCCGGAACCATAAAGAACAACCTGTCGCGCGGTTTCATCCAGTTGTTCAAACGGGATTTCCAGATCGAATTGATAATGATTCGCCACTGCCTGCAACATCTGGAAATAGAACTGATTGCGCCGGTCCCAGCTCCGGATGGCTCCTGCAGCCAGCGACAGGTAAGGAAACGCCACCACCCGTGCCGGATCGAAAAAGGTGATCTGTCCCAGGCCGTCGCATTTGGGGCAGGCGCCCGCAGGATTGTTGAAAGAGAACAGGCGCGGTTCCAGCTCGGACAAGGCATAACTGCAGACAGGGCAGCTGAATTTGGCTGAAAATAAATGCTCCATGCCGCTGTCCATTTCCACCGCCAGCGCCTTGCCTTCGGCGTGGCGCAATGCCGTTTCAAATGATTCTGCCAACCGCTGCTTGACCTCCGGAGAAATTCTGAGACGGTCGATAACCACTTCGATCGTATGTTTCTTGGTTTTCTGCAGTTTGGGCAGTGCATCGATGTCGTACACTTCTCCGTCCAGCCGGACACGCACAAAACCCTGCGCCCGCAGTTCGTCGAACAACTCTACTTGTTCACCCTTGCGTCCACTGACTACCGGAGCAAGTATCATCAGGCGAGTATCAGCCGGCAGCTGCAGTACGTGATCCACCATTTGCGCAACACTTTGCGCTGCCAGCCCGATACCATGTTCCGGGCAATGTGGCTCCCCCACCCGGGCGAATAGCAGGCGCAGGTAATCATGAATTTCCGTGACCGTCCCCACGGTGGAACGCGGGTTGTGCGAAGTGGCCTTCTGCTCGATGGCGATGGCGGGTGACAATCCTTCGATCAAATCCACATCCGGCTTTTCCATCAACTGCAAAAACTGTCTGGCATAGGCAGAGAGCGATTCGACATAGCGCCGCTGGCCTTCTGCATACAGCGTATCAAACGCCAGCGAGGATTTGCCGGAGCCGGATAACCCGGTAATCACAATCAACTGGTTGCGCGGCAGATCAAGGTCGATATTTTTGAGATTATGTGTCCGCGCGCCACGGATTCGGATGAGTTCCATCGGCTACCTAAGAATGAGTCAACCTGATAATATACCCAACTTCCCCGATTTATCACAATTGCGCTTCATGTCTGCCCCTCCCACACCCAGCACGGCAACAAAACTCCCTGAAAAAATGTCCCGCGTGGAAATACGCGCATCCGCCAGTCTGGCGAGTGTATATGCGCTTCGCATGTTTGGTCTGTTCATCATTCTGCCGGTGTTTACCTTTTTCGCAAAAGAACTGCCGGGCGGAGACAATTACACGCTGATCGGCATCGCACTGGGCGCGTATGGGTTGACGCAGGCGATTTTGCAGATTCCGTTTGGCTGGCTGTCGGACCGCATCGGGCGCAAGCCGGTGATTTATCTCGGGCTGGTACTATTTGCGCTGGGCAGTTTTGTCGCCGCCACCGCTACTGATATTTACTGGGTGATTTTCGGACGTATCATCCAGGGCGCAGGCGCCATTTCAGCCGCAGTCATGGCGCTAGCTGCCGATCTGACCCGCGAGGAACACCGCACCAAGGCGATGGCGATGATCGGCATGAGCATCGGTGCGGTATTTGCGCTGTCGCTGATGATTGCCCCGCTGCTCAATCAATGGGTAGGCGTGCCGGGTATTTTCGTAATTACCGGCTGTCTCGCCATGCTTGCGATAGGCGTGGTGTACAAGGTCGTGCCGGATCCGGTCATCAGCCGGTTTCATTCGGATACTGAAGTCACCGCCAACCGGTTTGGCAGCGTGATCCGCGATGTACAACTGCTGCGGTTGAATTACGGGATTTTTGCCCTGCATGCGGTGTTGATGGCGCTTTGGCTCAGCATTCCGCTATCCCTGCGGGAAACCGGCATGGCTGCGGCAGATCACTGGAAGGTGTATTTCCCGGTCATGATCGGTTCGATGCTGCTAATTGTCCCCGCCATTATTTATGCTGAAAAAAAGGCGCAGCTAAAGCCAGTTTTCATTGCGGCGATTGCCTTGCTGCTGCTGGCACAAATTTTACTGGCAGCCTTTAACGCATCATTCTGGGGACTGGTTTTTGCGCTGCTGCTGTTTTTCGCAGCATTCAATTTACTCGAAGCCACCCTGCCCTCGCTGATCTCGAAAATTGCACCCGTCGGCGCCAAGGGAACAGCCATCGGCATTTACAGCAGCACCCAGTTTCTGGGTGCTTTCGTCGGTTCCGCGCTGGGCGGGTATCTGTTTCAGCATTTCGGGTTTTATGCACTAGCCGCCATGTGCAGCGTATTTCTGGTTCTTTGGCTGGTGCTGGCTGTCACCATGAAGGCACCAGCAGCAGTGCGTTCCAAAATGTATCAGGTCAGACCTATGGATACTGACGAGGCCGGTGATCTGTCGCGTGAACTGGCTGCCTTGCCCGGGGTGAATGAAGCACTGGTTTTGGCCAGCGAGCAAGTGGCCTACCTCAAGGTTGATTTCAACGGATTTGATGAAGAAAAAGTGATTCAGTTACTGGAAGGAAATAGATAAATGGCATCCTTGAACAAAGTCATGTTGATTGGCAATCTGGGCCGTGATCCGGAAATTCGCTACATGCCCAGCGGCGACGCCATGGCAAATCTGAATATCGCCACCACCGATACCTGGAAAGACAAAGGGGGCGAAAAGCAGGAACGCACCGAATGGCACCGGGTAGTCATGTTTGGCAAACAGGCCGAAATTGCCGGGGAATATCTGAAGAAAGGCTCGCAGATTTACATCGAAGGCCGTCTGCAAACCCGCAAATGGACCGACAAATCCAACGTGGAACGCTATACCACCGAAATCGTGGCTGACCGCATGCAAATGCTGGGCGGCCGTTCAAGTGGCGGCAACTATGAGCCACCCGCCGGGGAAGGTTCCGACTATCCGGGTACACCTCCCGCCAAAGGGGGTTCCAGTGGTCCGGATCCTTTTGGCGGCATGGATGACGATATTCCGTTCTAGGATATACCCAAGGTTATTTTGTAAATAAGATCCCAGCAGGCCACATGCTTGCTGGGATTTTTTATTGTTTACTGGCTAAGCTTATGAAAAGGCTGCTCGTACAAGTGACGCTGAAAGACAACGAAAGCATTCCGAACCTGGTCAGGACTTCCAAGATCAGCAAATGCGTCTGCAATTGAGTTGTTGTACTTCAGCTTCAGAAGCGGCCCAAGTTTGGCTTCGTCGAGTTCATCTACGCCTGAGGTCACGTAATGTGCAAGAACAAATGTCAGAAAAGCTAGTTGCTTGTCGCTGAACTGGGTGCCAATGACTGCCTGTGCACGTTCGGCACGCTGTTCCCGTGTTAACGGTGCTTCCGCATAAGCAACGAACGCCAATACATCAAAGATATCGCTTTTCTCGGCATCAATAATCTTTTGCATTTCAAGAAGCTGATCTCTTCCAAACCCTTTCTCGGCAAGACCATCCAGCAGCTTCCGACGGGTGTCCGGCGCGCTCCAGATCGCCCGCAGTTCATCCTCGTCCTTGAAAAACTCGGGCAGTTTGCCGAATAGCGCTTCCATGAACTGTACGGCAGACATGGGGGTGCCGTCTGGGTGCCAGAAACTGGTCGCCGTCATGAACTGAATCTGCCGCTCCTTACCATCCGCCAGCTTGATCTTCGCCTTCTTCTTGCAGGTGCAGGGCCGATTGCCACATTTCTGGCAAGGCTCCTTCGGGCAGGTACAGGACTGAGTGCCGCAGACGTAACAGATAGGCGGCGGCTCCTTGACGCATATACAGGGTGCGCGCTGGCAGGTCTTGCAAACTTCCGTCAGCTCGGGCGGAAGCGGTTCACCATCCCACTCCGGGTCATTGAAATGATGGTGCGCCTTCACGAAATCGTAGATGGTGAAATAGTCCTTACCGTCGTAAAGCCGGGTGCCGCGTCCGATGATCTGCTTGAACTCGATCATCGAATTGACCGGACGCATCAGCACGATATTGCGCACGTTACGGGCATCCACCCCCGTCGATAGCTTCTGCGATGTGGTCAGAATCGTCGGAATGCTCTTCTCGTTGTCCTGAAAATCACGTAGCCACTGATCGCCCAGTGCGCCGTCCTCGGCCGTCACCCGCTGGCAGTAGTTCGGGTCGCTGCTTTTCTTGACTTGGTTGATCAGGTCGCGCACCAGCAGGGCGTGGGCCTGGGTAGCGCAGAAGACCAAGGTTTTCTCCTTCTGGTCGATATCGGCCATGAAGATTTCCACTCGCTTCTTTTCACGGGCAACGATCTCGATGCTGCGGTTGAAATCCGGCTCCTCGTAACGTTTGCCAGCCTCGATCTCGCCCTCCACCAGAGTGTCGTCCGGCGTGAACACGTACTCGTCCAGGGTGGTAGCGATCTGTTTCAACCGGAAGGGCGTCAGGAATCCGTCGTTGATGCCCTCCTTGAGCGAATAGATGAACACCGGCTCGCCAAAGTAGGCGTAGGTATCCGCGTTCTCCAGCCGCTTCGGCGTGGCGGTCAGGCCCAGCTGCACCGCCGGGGCGAAGTAATCAAGAATGCCATGCCAGTTGCTCTCGTCGTTGGCGCCACCCCGGTGGCATTCGTCAATGATGATGAAATCGAAGAAGTTCGGCGGGTACTCGCCAAAATAAGGCGACGGCTGCCCATCCCTGGGCGGGCCGCTCATGAAGGTCTGGAAAATAGTAAAGAAGATGGAGCCATTCTTGGGCACCCTGCCCTTCTTCCTGATGTCTTCGGGCGCAATGCGCACCAAGGCATCTTCCGGGAAAGCGGAAAACGCGTTAAACGCCTGATCGGCCAGCGTGTTGCGGTCGGCCAGAAACAAAATGCGCGGGCGGCGCGTGGGCTCGCCTTCCGTCTTCCAGTCGTTCAGATTCCAGCGGCTATGAAACAGCTTCCAGGCCAGTTGAAAGGCGATGAAGGTCTTGCCCGTGCCGGTGGCCAGCGTCAGCAGGATGCGGTCGCGGCCCTCGGCCAGCGCAGCCAACACACGCTCGATGGCAATATCCTGATAGTAGCGGCCCTGGAAGTAACCGCCCTTGTCCTCGAACGGCACGGTGGCAAAGCGATCACGCCAGGCGTTTTGCGTGGCGAAGGTGGCTTGCCAGAGGGCCTGCGGGCCGGGGAAGGCAGGCAGCTCGCCTTCTACGCCGGTATGCATGTCGATGCCGTAGACGCCTCTGCCGTTGGTCGCGTAGGTGAAGCGGATCGCCAGCTTGTCCGCATAGTCCTTGGCCTGGCCGACGCCTTCAGTCAGCGCCTTCTCGTCCGACTTGGCCTCAACCACGGCGAGCTTGGTGTTGCGGTACTCCAGCACATAGTCGGCAGCCAGCGCCGTGCCGCGCTTGCCCGCACCTTCGAGGCGGCCCAGCGTGATGGGGTACTCGCGCCGGATGCGACTACCCTCTACCACACCCCAGCCAGCGGCCGCCAGCAGAGGGTCGATCAGTCCAGCACGGGTTTCGGCTTCGTTCATCAAAAAAACTCCGTACACCGCACCGTGCCCCCATTCCGTACGCAGAACATGTCCGGGGCACTCGGGGTGTTGGCGCTTTGCGGCTTGAAACGGGTGCGTTCCTTCTTTCCGCGTCGTCGTCCGTCCGAACTGTCAGTATGGAATACAACGTAACGCTCGCGTGAGATGTTGATCGGGCAACCGCAAAGCTTGTCAGACAAGTCAGCCAGATAGCGCATGAAACACTGCGTGCTCGCAAACTGTCCTTTATAGCCCGAAGGCGAATCGGATTTCAGTTCGATGTAGTAAACATGCAATCCGTCGCTCGCCTTTCTGAGCAGGACCGCATCACAGGCTCGGTTCTGGTCGTAAACGCCGTCGCCCTTGAACAGCGGCGACATGCAGGCCGGGGCCTTGTCACGCTTGCGCCCTTCGTCGGTCGCAAGCAGCAACATGCCTGGGGTCAACGCGGAAATCGTCAGTTTCTTCAGTTTGGCCTCATTCCTTTCTTCGAGGATCGCATCCGACACCTTCGCACCATCTGCCCGAATACAGCCCAACAAAGCACGCAGTACCCCCAGCTCATCAGTGCAAGCCATAGTAGATGGCCTCCTGAACGGCATTCATTTCGTCGATGGTTTCGTCAAAGCTCAGCGCTTCAATCCCGAGTGTTGGACTGATGTCGGCGCGGATCAACGTCATCGTCGGGGTCTTGCGCCCACCGCCTGGTCGCAAGATCTTCTCTTTCCGCGCCATATAAAGTGCCACCGACATCGGATCGAGTCTGTCGTCGGCACCGTAATCCGGCAGCCGTTCGAGAATGCCCGGAATCTTGTCGGAAGGTTGGTTCAGCATGATCAGGGTATTGAGTTCCTTGACGATGTAATCGCTGTGCGTAGTCAGGAACACCTTGATGCCATGATTGACCAATGCGGCAATGAATCGCGCTAAGCGACGCTGGTTGGCCGGATGCAGATTGAGTTCCGGCTCGTCGAGCACCAGCATTTCTCCTTTTCGGGCCACATGCTTCAGCCAGTACCAGACGATCAACAGCGAACGCACGGAACTAGACACCTCTCCCAATCCCAATTTCAATTTTGTGCCATGTGGCTGAAAAACCGTGATGCCTTCCTTGTTGGTACTGTAGCTACCGCCTACAATCATTTCGAATTTTTTTAGCAAATCAGGATGTTGCTTGAACAATTCACCATCTTCGGAATTGGGGTCTGGCAGCTGATTGACGAATTGCACGTTGCGACGAACTGGCAGAGCGTAATCCTGGCGCACGTACATGGTTTCAAAAACCCGGTCCGGAGTCATGCTATCGGCGCCATCCTTGTGAGCCTGGATCAGCAGTTCCTGGAACTTGCTCATGGCAAAGTTGAGTTGCTTTCGGAAGGTAGTGGCGCCAGTACGCTCGGTGCTAGCAATAAAAACGGGGGGGACGGTTTCTTCCAGTATCAAATCGAACAAACGGTCTTCGATGAACTGCCCTAAAGCAGCGATCGCCTGACCGCTGAGTGCTTCTGATTTGAGCGCCACCAGTTCGATTTCAGTGGAGTCGGCTGCCTTGACCATGGTGACCAGCAAGCTACCTTGAGCACTGCGCAACTCGCGTTTGAAATCCCGTGCTTTCCACGCCGTCCCTAGCGGTAGTGCCAAGGTCATTTTTAGCTTGGCGAACAACTCGCTACGTGACGCCATCATCTCCGGGAAGGCTTCGATGAATCTACCCAGCGCAGCATCGCACAATTGCGGCCATTTTTTTTCCACCCGATCAGCCAGATCAATCCTTACCAAACCGTTGTTTTTCAGATTCAGCAGGTCTTTTGAAAGATCGACATCAAGGAACTGGCGCCAAGTACTCAAAAGACAGAAGACGAGGTAGGTGACGTAAGTTTTGCCGGTATTGTTCTGCCCGCAGACGATAGTCAGGTCTGCCAGTTCCAACTCGGCATAATCCAGTGCCCCAAGGTGTTCAATGACGATTTTCATTTAGAATTCCTTTTTTATCGTGCTCACGAGGTTTCACGTCACAGCTGGCCGGAGAAAGCCTGATGCAGCAGAGACTGCTTCAGGTCGTCGAGGGCGGCGAGCTTGCGCTGGTAGATGGATTCGAGGCGCTCGGTTTCAGCCTGAATTTCCTCTAATTCTTCCACCAATCTGAGTTGTGTCGGCACATTCAGTAACGGAATTTCAAGTTCCTTTACTGCGCCGCACGTTAGATGTGGGACAGTCGATCCCGATCTGATTTTCTCGAATGTCTGCTTCATACCCGAGGACAGGAAAAATAGCGAGAGGAATGGCCCAACGAGCACTTCCTTTACAGGCGTCATAACAATCATCGCGTGGCAGTTATGGCCTTGGTGTTCCTGAGTGACGACTGCGGCATGGCCGATATGGCCGCTTTGAACCAGCAGGACGTCACCTGCCAAGAGTATAGATTTCTTGTTTTTTCGATTGAACTCTTCAGAAATAAATGTTTTCCCATCGAAAGCGAGTCTATTGTTTTTAACGTGTCGCGCGAGAAGATAAGGAACCCCCGATTCGTGGTAAATGTTTCGCGTTGGCCCAACGTATCCATTCGTTAGTCTTGTTACGAGATCACCAAGCCGCCGAGTAACCCACCCCTCACCCCGCTCCGAGAAAACCGATTGCAGATGGCTTTCGAACAAGGCGCAGGCGTTCTGGAGATTTTTTTCGGCGTTGGCTTTGGCGGTAGCAATGCCCTCGAAAGCTTCGTCGAGGATGGCGAGGATGCGGTGCTGTTCAGGGAGAGGAGGAACAGGAATCAAGAACTTTTTTAGGTTGCCAGCAGAGAGGTTCGGTTGGGCAGCTCCGTTCCTATATTGGTCAATCATTTCCGTGCAGACATCGCTTTGAAGATATGCCAATAAGAAGCGGTCTGACAACTTTTCAAGTGGTCGAAGAATTACCAACGAGGAAGCAATTGATCCTTCATTAAGTTCGCCAACACTTGCAAATTTACCAAGTGATCCGCGTAAGCAAAAAAGAATATCTCCGCGTCTAATTTTCCCGTTCCCCAAGAGATTAAACCGCTCTCTTGGTATGTAATTCATTGAGCTGAAGTCAATGCCGCTCTCAGTTAAATGCCCAGCGTTGATGAACGGAACACCTGTCGTCGTTTGGACGGATTTTGATGGGTAATTCTCCCCTCTGTCGCCGTTCTCAAATTGGCAGATCTCATGAAGCTGCCTTGTCTTCCACCCCGCCTTCACAGCAACTCCCTGATCTTCGCCAGCACTTCCGCACTCTCGGCATCGAGCGCCACGATCTCGTCCATGATGACCTGCGGGCTGCGGTGGGTGATTTCCTCTGCGCCGTTGGGGTTCTTCACCGACAGGTCGCAGGTGGCGGGATCAATGGCTGCGGCATCCACGCTCCAGCTTTTCTCGGAATCGGCCTTGTTCTTTTGCAGTTCGACAAACTCGGCCAGGTCGGCGTCGTTGAGCGGGTTGGTCTTGCCCAGGTTGCGGCCAGGGTCGAGTTGGTAGTACCAGATCTGGCGCGTGGGCGTACCCTTTTCAAAAAACAACACCACGGTCTTGACACCCGCGCCCTGAAAGGTGCCACCAGGGCAATCGAGAATGGTGTAGAGGTTGCAGCTTTCGAACAGTAGCTTCCGCAGGCTGATCGAAGCGTTGTCGGTATTCGACAGAAAGGTGTTCTTGATGACGATGGCGGCGCGACCACCGGCTTTCAGCATCTTGATGAAGTGCTGCAGGAATAGAAAGGCCGTTTCCCCGGTGCGGATGGGGAAGTTCTGCTGCACCTCGGCGCGTTCCTTGCCACCGAAGGGCGGGTTGGCGAGGATCACGTCCATGCGGTCCTTGTCCTGGATGTCGGACAGGTTCTCGGCCAGGGTGTTGGTATGGACGATGTTCGGCGCCTCGATACCGTGCAAGATCATGTTCATGATCGCGATCACGTAGGCGAGGCTCTTCTTTTCCTTGCCGTAGAAGGTGCGCGTCTGCAGGGTTTCAAGGTCAGCCGTGCCGAGCGTGGGCTGGGTGGCGAGATAGTCATAGGCTTCGCACAGGAAGCCAGCCGAGCCGCAGGCACCATCATAGATGCGCTCACCGATTTTCGGTTGGACCACCTGGATCATGGCGCGGATGAGCGGGCGGGGGGTGTAGTACTCGCCGCCGTTACGCCCGGCGTTGCCCATGCGCTTGATCTTCTCTTCGTACAACGCCGAGAGTTCATGCTTTTCCACCTGGGAGCGGAAGCGCAGTTCATCCACGTGGTCGATGATGTCGCGTAGGGTGTAGCCACTGCGGATCTTGTTCTTGATCTCGCCGAAGATTTCGCCAATCTTGTATTCGATGGTGTTGGGGCCGGTGGCGCGCTGCTTGAAGCCGTGCAGGTAGGGGAAGAGCTTGCGATCGACAAAATCCACCAGGTCATCACCGGTCAGCGCGCTGTTGTGGTCCAGCTTGCCATCCGCATCCTTGGGGGCAGCCCAGCTTTCCCAGCGGTAGGGTTCATTGAGGATGTAACTGTAGCGCTTGCCCTCCAGCATGGCCTCGGCGGCCTTGTCCTGTTCCAGCCCGTCCAGATATTTCAGGAACAGCAACCAGGACGTTTGCTCGGTGTAATCGAGTTCGGTGGTACAGCCGCTTTCTTTCCAGAGCGCGTCGTCGATGTTCTTGAAGGCTTGTTCAAACATAGGTGGATCAGTTTTATATTGCCGTTAGTGGGTCAATTTAACATTGCCGGTGACAATCGCGGCCGGACGATTCAGCGCGTCATAAGTGGTAGTGATGTAGAACGCGGTCTCCGGCCAGGTGATCCGGGTACGGTTGCCTGCCGGGTCATACTGGTAGGCACGGGATATTACACACGATCTTTTTTCTTGCCTGCCTGTTCATCCAGAGTGCGTAAATAAGTGAGTTTTTCGCCAATCCTGACTTCCAGACCACGCGGTACCGGCTGATACCAGCCCGGCTCTTCCATGCCTTCCGGCAGATAGGTTTCACCCGCCGCATAGGCATTCGGCTCATCATGGGCGTAGCGGTATTCCCGGCCATGGCCCAGTTCCTTCATCAGCTTCGTAGGTGCATTTCTCAGGTGAACCGGCACTTCGCGGCTTTTATCCTGTTTGATGAATGCCTTGACCTGGTTGTAAGCGGCATAACCTGCATTGCTTTTGGCTGCAACGGCCAGATAGATGACAGCCTGACCCAGCGCCAGCTCACCTTCCGGGCTGCCAAGACGATCGTAAGTCAGCGCTGCATCATTGGCGATCTGCATAGCGCGCGGATCGGCCAGACCGATATCTTCCCATGCCATGCGGATGATGCGCCGTGCCAGATAGCGCGGATCTGCCCCTCCATCCAGCATGCGGGTCAGCCAGTACAGGGCGGCGTCCGGATGGGAACCACGGACAGATTTGTGCAAAGCGGAAATCTGGTCGTAAAAGGCATCTCCGCCCTTATCGAACCGGCGTGCATTGCGTGTCAGCACTCTGCCCAAATAATCGGCATCAATATGTGTGATTGCTTCTGTTTCTGCTGCGTTTTGCACGAGTTCCAGCAGATTCAGCAAGCGGCGTGCATCGCCATCCGCAAAACCGGTTAGCAGTTCGACCGCATCGCTGGCAAACTGCAAATCCGGCATCGCCAGGCTACAGGCGCGTTCAAATAACTGACGCAATTCCTGATCGGCAAGAGATCGCAGCGCATAGACCTGCGCACGAGAAAGCAGTGCGCTGTTGACCTCAAACGAAGGATTTTCTGTAGTGGCACCAATGAAGGTGATCAAACCCTGTTCGACATGGGGCAGAAAGGCATCCTGCTGCGCCTTGTTAAAGCGGTGGACTTCATCGACGAACAGCAGCGTGGGCCTGTCTGTGCGTTGCAATGTGATCTGGGCGCGCTCAATCGCTTCGCGGATATCCTTCACACCGGACAACACTGCGGAGACTGCGATGTATTCAGCATCGAAGGCATGCGCCATCAGCCGCGCCAGTGTAGTTTTACCACTGCCGGGTGGCCCCCAGAGAATCATGGAATAGGGTTTACCGGATTCAAACGCCAGCCGCAAGGGTTTGCCCGGGCCCAGCAGGTGAGATTGCCCGATGACATCATCCAGTGTGCGCGGGCGTAAACGCTCTGCCAGCGGGGCAGCCGGATTTTTGGACGAGAAAAGATCAGTCACGAATCACGTCCACACCATCCGGCGGCGTGAACTGGAACAAATCGGGCGTGAGTACCGGATTCTGTTCAATTCCGGAAAAAATCAGCCAGGTGACCTGACCGAAACTATCGCGCAAAACCATTTCACGCAAATGCCCCGTTTTTGAAAATCCCAGCCGGATCAGCTCAAACGAATTTTCCTGATTCTTGGGTACGGCCTCCAGCCATTCCGTATCACCCTGCACGTCAATTTCCTGCAGGTTGAAATCGCGCTCAATGGTGTTGCCGCCCGCAAGCAGTGCTGCCGGCGTGCTACCCAGCGTCTGATCAAGCCGGTGTACAGTGACCTGGGCTAGATCCTGATCGTAAAACCAGACTTGCTTGCCATCGCCGACAATCAGCTGTTGGTAAGGTTGGTCGTACATCCAGCGGAATTTGCCGGGACGTTCGAACATCATGCTGCCACCCGCCTTTTTGACAATCTGGAAATTTTTATCGAGCAGTGTCTGGGAAAAATCAGCTCGGAAAGTATGTGCCTTGCTAATGAAGGCCTTAAGGCTTTGCACCGCGCTGGCCTTTGCTGGAACAGATAACAGGCAGGCTGACAACAATACGAAAGCGAACAGTAAACGGGACATATTGAGTTATCCGGTTAGGTTGATTGATGGGATGCAAACGGGTACGGGGGTACGTGACTACTCATCGCGGTTGGGCGCCAGCACTTCGCGATTGCCATTACTCTGCATACTGGAAACGAGACCCGTGCGCTCCATTTGCTCGATCAGCCGGGCAGCGCGGTTATAACCGATGCGCAGTTGCCGCTGCACCAGCGAAATGGAGGCACGGCGGGATTTGATGACAATGCTGACAGCTTCGTCATAGAGCGGATCCGATTCTCCTTCAGCAGATTTGCCGGGTTCGCCGCCGTTTTCATCAGACAAAACGCCTTCTTCGCCCGCCTGAAGAATTTCCTCGATGTAGTGTGCTTCGCCATGCTGTTTAAGATATTCGACCACCTTGTGCACTTCGTGATCTGCCACGAATGCGCCATGAACACGCTGAGGATAGCCGCTACCCGGTGGAAGGTAGAGCATGTCGCCCTGTCCCAGCAATGCTTCCGCGCCCATCTGGTCAAGAATGGTACGGGAATCGATTTTGCTGGATACCTGAAAGGCAATCCGTGTCGGAATGTTGGCCTTGATCAGGCCGGTAATCACATCCACCGATGGGCGCTGCGTGGCGAGCAGCAGATGAATGCCGGCTGCCCGTGCTTTTTGGGCTAGCCGCGCAATCAGTTTTTCAACCTTTTTGCCGACGATCATCATCAGATCGGCCAGCTCATCAATCACCACCACGATCAGCGGCATTTCCTCCAGAAATTCGGGAGAACCGGGTACCGGATTGAGCGGGTTGGTCAAGGGCTCTTCATTTTTTGCCGCTTCGCGCACTTTCTGGTTATAGCCAGCCAGATTGCGTACACCCAGCGCTGACATCAGCTTGTAGCGCCGCTCCATTTCGGCTACGCACCAGTTGAGTGCGCTGGCGGCATCGCGCATATCGGTGACCACAGGCGTGAGCAAATGTGGAATGCCTTCATAAACCGATAATTCCAGCATTTTCGGATCGATCAGAATCAGGCGGACATTTTCCGGGGGAGCTTTGTAAACCAGACTCAGGATGACGGCATTGATTGCCACGGATTTACCCGAGCCGGTGGTCCCGGCGACCAGGGCATGCGGCATTTTGGCCAGATCGGATACCACGGGACGGCCGCTGATATCCTTGCCGAGTGCAATGGTCAGGGGAGATGGATTATCCGCATAAACTGCCGAAGCCAGAATTTCGTGCAGGCGCACGGTCTGGCGGTTAGGATTGGGAATTTCCAGACCCATGACCGTTTTACCCGGGATGGTTTCTACCACGCGGATGCTGGCGACAGTCAGGGCGCGCGCCAGATCCCTGACCAGATTGACGATCTGGTTTCCCTTGACGCCAACAGCGGGTTCAATTTCATAACGTGTAATGACTGGCCCGGGATAGGCAGCCACCACTTTCACCTCCACTCCGAATTCCTGCAGCTTGCGTTCGATCAGGCGCGATGTGAATTCCAGCTTGTCGCTGGACAACATTTCAACATTGTTCTGCGGCTCGTCCAGCAAATGCAGCGGAGGAATGATCGCATCAGGCGAATTGGAAAACTGCGGTGTTTGTTCCCTGGTGTTGCGCACAACTTTGGGGGGAACGGCTTCCGGCATTCCGATATGCAACGGCACTGGCGGGGAAGATGGTTTTCTGATTTCTTCGGTGCGATTATCCCGCTGGAACGGTACGGTTGTTCCGGCACGGCGGTTCAACCAGGCCAGGCACTTGTCCCGCACGGCAATGCAGATTAACTCTATGCCAGTGCCGATTTCTTCGGATAAACGCACCCAGGACACCCCGGTAAACAGGCTGAATCCAACGGCAAGAATAATGACCAGAGCCAGCGTTGCGCCGCTGAAACCAAGCAATGACAAAAGTTGTTTGCTGAGCATTTCTCCCAGCATGCCGCCAGGTGCAGCGGGGAGTGAAATACGCAGTGTATGAAAACGCAACGCTTCGATTCCGCTGCTGGCTACCAGCAAGGTAAGAAATCCGGTGAAAGACAGCATAAGTACACGCGGATCAAATACATTGGCAATATCAATGCGGCGATAACCCCACCAAACGGTTGCAAAGAAAAACACCACCCACCACCACGCCGAAACACCAAAGAAATACAGCAACAAATCAGCCAGCCACGCCCCCGCACTTCCACCGGCATTGCCAATCTGTTGCACTGCTCCACTATGCGTCCAGCCTGGGTCGGTACGGTCAAAACTGATCAGGATCAGCGCAAGATAAAGCGCAACCCCGCTCAGCGCCAATGAAACCGCTTCACGCAATAACCGGCTGATTTTGGGGGGAAGTGGATTGCTGGCGACTTTTTTCGCCATGGGCTTATCGGCAGAACTCATGTATACATCTTTAGCGTCGAAATCATGATCAGCGTAAGCAACGCCACCACGTTTTTCATTTTACGTGCGGTAAAAAAATTACGCTGCTGCGAATCCGTTGAAAGATTCCAGCAGCAGCGCCGGGATGAATGGTATTTGTTTTATTGCTGCCAGACTGACTGGTGGTTTCCCGAAAGACCAGAACATTTTTTCCGGCATCGGGAAAGCAGTCAACTTATTTTTTTGCGGCCTTAAGCAATTCAACAATCTCGGGAAGCTTGGCAAAGTCCAGCGCGGTTTTATCACTGGTAGTCTTGATTGTGGCATCTGCACCTTTGTCCAGCAGCAATTTGACTGTGTCGGTGTTTTCGTTCAGTACCGCCGACATGAGTGCAGTCATTCCATCCTTGTTTTGAAAATCAATATGAGCACCTTTATCCAGCAGTACTTCGATAACCGGGTTCTGGCCATTTTGTGCAGCCAGAATCAGAGCGGTAAAATCATTGGCTGCCTTTAAATCCGGCTGAGCGCCCTGAGCCAGAAGTTTTTCGACGATTGCCTGACGACCGGTCAGAGCAGCCAGAATCAGCGCTGATGCACCATTAGCGTCCTGCAAGTCAATTTTGGCACCTTTTGCCAGCAGCATATCAACGATGTCGGCATAGTCGTTCTGCGCGGCCAGGTGCAGTGCTGTCACCTTGCTTTCATTCTGCAGATCCGGTTGCGCCTGATGATCCAGCAAGGTTTTGACTACTCCGGCATTCCCCTTGACTGTAGCTAGCATGAGGGGGGTCAGTCCGCTCTTGTCCTGCAGATTGGGGTTGGCTCCCTTAGCCAGCAGCAAATCAACAATTTCCTGATGGCCGTTCTTGCTGGCCAGCAGCAAGGGGGTGCCACCCTGGATATTTGCCAGATCCACTGCGGCTTTTCGGTCCAGCAATAATTTGACGATTTCCATGTGGCCGTTCTGCGCCGCCACCGATAATGCAGTAAAACCTTCGGGGGATTGCAGATCTGTTTTAATGCCTTCATTCAACATTTTTTCCACACCCGGGGCATCTCCCGCAAATGCTGCCTTGAAAAAATCGACGTTCTTGCTGATTTCAGCATCAGCTTCGGGATTCACAGTGACATTGGCATTGGTATTGGTATTGGCATCAGCAGCGCGGACAGGAGACATCTGCAATAGAAAAAATAAAGCCGCTACGCCCATCAGACAGGATTGTTTCAATCGGGCAGAGAATGTCATGTTTTCAGTAAGTTTCATTTGAAAATAAAGTGTGGTTGAAAGTCAAAATCTTGTTTCTTTGCAAGACAAACCAGGGAGAGGCATTTTAGACAAGATGCGCTCAATAGGTTCTTGGTTTGGGAGGAAAGGATTCTACAGTCAGCGGTTTCAGGCGCACGGGTTTGTAGTCCAGGCGTTTGTCTTTGCTGAAAAACAGGGAGTGTTTGAGCCATTTCTGATCATCCCGTTCAGGAAAATCGTCACGCGTGTGTGCCCCTCGACTTTCATGCCGCGCTTCTGCTGCAATCATGGTAGCCATGGCCACTTCCATCAGATTATCCAGCTCCAGCGCTTCGACTCTGGCCGTGTTGAATACCCTGCTTTTGTCGCGGATTTCCGTATGTTTCACCCGTTCGGCAACTTCGCCAATTTTTTCCACGCCTTCCTTCAGCATGTCCGGAAAACGGAAAACGCCGCAATGCGTCTGCATGGTCTTACGTAAAGCGTCGCTGGTTGCGGCCACATTTTCACCATTTTTCTGGGTTTCCAGGCGCAAAAGCCGTGTCAGCGTCTGTTCTGCCGCAGCTTGTGGTAATGGCTTGTGATGGTTGTTCCGGGTCAGATCCTCGATGATCTGGTTGCCAGCGGCACGGCCAAACACGACGATATCCAGCAGCGAATTGGTACCCAGGCGATTGGCGCCATGCACGGATACACAAGCGCATTCGCCAACAGCATAAAGCCCTGGCACAACCTCCTCCGGGCTGGTTTTATACGGCGCCACCACCTGACCATGATAATTGGCAGGAATACCCCCCATCATGTAGTGCGCTGTCGGAACAACCGGAATGGGATCGACAAGGGGATCGACATGCGCAAACTTGAGTGCGATTTCACGGATGCCGGGCAGTTTCGATGTGATCGTTTCTGCACTCAGATGATCCAGTTTCAGCAGCAGGTGATCTGCTTTGGGGCCACAGCCGCGCCCCTGGTGGATCTCCGTAATCAGCGCACGGGAAACGACATCGCGGCTGGCGAGATCCCTGGCATGGGGCGCATAGCGATCCATGAAACGCTCACCTTCAGCATTGACCAGATAGCCACCTTCTCCCCTTACGGCTTCGCTGATGAGAATACCGGCTCCATATACACCCGTTGGGTGAAATTGCCAGAATTCCATGTCTTCCAGCGGAATACCGGCCCGTGCCACCATACCCAGACCATCGCCCGTATTGATGAAAGCATTGGTGCTTGCTTCAAAAATACGGCAGGCGCCTCCCGTTGCCAGTAGTGTGGCGCGCGCCTGCAGAATCATGATTTCCCCGGTTTCCATTTCCAGTGCCGTGATCCCCAGCACTTCGCCTTCATGATCACGAATCAGATCAAGTCCCAGCCATTCTATAAAAAACTGGGTATTGGCACTGACATTGCGCTGATACAGCGTATGCAGCATGGCGTGGCCGGTACGATCGGCCACTGCACAGGAACGACTGGCCTGATCCCCGCCAAAATTCAGGGACTGTCCACCAAATGGCCGCTGGTAAATTTTACCGTTCTCCAGCCGGTCAAACGGCATGCCGAAATGCTCCAGCTCATACACCACTTCGGAAGCATGACGGCACATGAATTCAATAGCATCCTGGTCGCCGAGATAATCCGATCCCTTGACGGTATCGTACATGTGCCAACGCCAGTCATCTTCAGTGATATTGCCCAGCGAGGCAGCAATTCCACCCTGTGCTGCAACGGTATGTGACCGGGTGGGAAATACCTTCGACAGCACGGCAACCTTGAACCCGGCTTCGGATAATTGCAGTGCGGCGCGCATGCCGGCACCACCTGCACCGACGATGACCACATCAAATTTCCTTTGCTTGACTTTCACATCAACCCCACAGAATGTCCAGGAACCATATCAGGTAGCCCAGTAATGCCACAATAAACGTTATTTGCAGTGTCAGACGAACAGGCATCGGATGGACATAATCCATCAGGACATTACGTACTCCCACCCAGGCGTGCCAACATAAACCGGCAAAAAAAAGTAGTGATGCAATTCTTATCCATTGAATGGAAAAAAGTGCTTTGAATTCTTCATGACTATCCGGTTGATAAACCACCACGAGCGCGATCAGCAGTCCGGTATAACCTGCCATCAGGACAGCAGTGATGCGCTGCACCAACCAATCTTTCAAACCATAGTGTGCGCCGGTTATAACACGATGGGCCGGTTTTACCATAACCATATTCCTGCCAGTACTGTTAAAATTGCGCCTGTCGCCAATACCAGTTTGCTGCTGAGGCGGGCGTGTTCCAGTTGCAGGCCGTAATGCAAATCAAGCATCAAGTGCCGGATACCAGCAAACAGATGGTGCAGAAAAAACCACGTGGCCAGCAACAAAAACAGCTTGCACAAGGGCTGATCCAAACCAGATTGCAGGCTGGCGAAGGTCTCCGGAGATTGCAGCAACATTTGCATCCCGTAAAGAAATAATGGGATCCCCGGAAAAAAAAGCAGCACACCGCTAATGCGATGCAGGATGGAAACAATGGCAGGAAGAGGTTGCCTGATTTTAAGCAGATTCAGATATTTAGGGCGTCTTCTCGCCGGATACCGTGCTTCCATAAAATAACCAATCAGGCCGGGTAAGTTTATCGGTGGGTGGATAACCCAATAGTAACTCCAACAAGCACTTTATTTTTCTAGTTTAATCCGTTCCATGCCAGCAGACAACCTGAGCTTCCAGCGAGTATTTATCACGCCTGGCGCGGGTGCGCGCATTGTTTCGGCATATCAATTACGCTAATATAACTTCCCATGACTAAATTTGTCTTTGTGACTGGTGGTGTTGTTTCTTCTCTAGGCAAGGGAATTGCTGCGGCTTCTTTGGCAGCGCTACTTGAAACACGTGGCATCAAGGTAACCATACTCAAGCTGGATCCTTATATCAACGTTGATCCGGGAACCATGAACCCGTTTCAGCATGGTGAAGTGTTTGTAACAGACGATGGCGCTGAAACCGATCTGGATCTGGGGCATTACGAGCGCTTCATCAGTACCAAAATGACCCGGAAAAACAATTTCACCACCGGGCAAATTTACGAAAGTGTAATCCGCAAGGAACGTCGCGGTGATTATCTTGGCGGAACCGTGCAGGTAATTCCGCATATTACCGACGAAATCAAACTGTTTATCCGCAATGGCGTTTCTGACGCACAAGTGGCTATCGTTGAAATTGGCGGCACAGTTGGCGACATAGAATCCCTGCCATTTCTGGAAGCAATCCGGCAAATGTCAGTACAGCTCCCTCATCAGGATACCTGCTTCATTCATCTGACCTTGCTGCCTTATATCAGCTCTGCCGGTGAACTGAAAACCAAACCGACACAACATTCGGTCAAGGAGCTTCGCGAAATTGGCATTCAGCCGGATGTACTGCTCTGTCGTTCCGATCGCCCGCTTCCGCTGGAAGAACGGCGCAAAATCGCCCTGTTTACCAATGTCCGCGAAGAATCGGTTATTTCTGCGATTGACGTGGACAATATTTACAAAATCCCGGCACTGCTACATGAACAAATGCTGGATGAAATCGTCTGCCACAGACTCAATATCCTCGCCAAACCAGCTAATCTGTCCGTCTGGAAAAAACTGGTGCACGCACTTGAGCATCCCGAGCATGAAGTTTCCATTGCCCTTGTTGGAAAATATGTTGATCTGACAGAATCTTACAAATCCTTGTCAGAAGCGTTAATTCATGCCGGAATCCATACGCGCTGCAAAATCCGCATTCACTATATTGACTCGGAAAATATCGAGCAACATGGAACAGATTGTCTGGCAAACATGGATGCGATTCTGGTGCCTGGCGGATTTGGCAAACGCGGAGTAGAAGGCAAGATCATGGCAATCAACCATGCCCGCAGCCACCGGATTCCTTACCTCGGGATATGCCTGGGGATGCAACTCGCTGTCATTGAATTTTCCCGAAACTGCCTTCAACTTGAAAAGGCACATAGCACAGAATTCGATCCGGACACACCGTACCCAGTATTGGGGTTAATTACCGAATGGCGTGATCGCCATGGACACATCGAGAAACGCTCTGCCCAGACAGATCTGGGCGGGACAATGCGACTGGGAGGACAGGAGTGCCTGCTAAAACCGCATACTCTGGCACATAACATCTACGGCGCAGATAAAATTATTGAACGCCATCGGCATCGTTATGAAGTCAATGCAGAATTTATCCCTCAACTGGAGCAAGCCGGCATGCGGATAAGCGGTTTATCTGTGGAAGGTGACCTATGTGAAATGATTGAATTGCCTCAATCTGAACATCCCTGGTTTGTCGGTTGCCAATTCCACCCGGAATTCACTTCCACACCCAGAAATGGCCATCCTCTCTTCAAGAGCTATATACAGGCTGCCATCAGCTTTGCCGAGCAACCCGACCCCGGCCATACCAAAACACCGTAACTACGATACACAGAAAAATGCCATGACAACCACGACCGGAAACTTAAATAAGCAAGGGTAATTCAGCTATTTTATAAAATTTCTGGCTACCAGAAACGGACATAATAAAAGCGCAAAACAGCCAAACAACTGCAGTACGATTTACGAGTATTTTTACCATTTTTTCCATCACCCATTGAACAACACAAGGAAGGCAGCATGAGTGCAATCGTAGATGTAATCGCCCGTGAAATTATCGACTCGCGTGGTAACCCAACCATAGAAGCCGATGTATTACTGGAATCGGGCATGCTTGGGCGCGCTTCAGTGCCATCCGGTGCATCTGTCGGTACGCGCGAAGCGGTCGAACTGCGGGATGGAGATACGCAACGCTATTACGGCAAAGGTGTATTAAAGGCAGTTGAAAGCGTCAACGGCGAAATCTCTGAAACAATCATGGGATTGGATGCCATGGAGCAATGTTTCATTGATAAAACCCTAATTGAGCTGGATGGCACCGAAAACAAATCCAGGTTGGGCGCCAACGCAATACTGGCTGTTTCACTGGCGGTTGCCAAGGCCGCGGCAGAAGAATCCAGCCTCCCTCTTTATCGCTATCTGGGAGGGATCAACGCCAAGTGGCTACCGGTACCGATGATGAACCTGGTTAATGGCGGCGCACACGCAAACAATCGTCTGGATGTGCAGGAATTCATGATCATCCCGCTGGGATTGCCAAACCTGCGCGAGGCCGTGCGTTGCGGCGCGGAAGTATTCAGCAGGCTCAAGACATTACTCAATAAAAAAAATCTGCCTACTACCGTAGGTGATGAAGGTGGATTTGCTCCAAGCTTTGCGCATAACGAAGAAGCGCTGGGCCTGATTGTGCAGGCCATAGATGAAGCTGGTTATCAACCTGGTTCCGAGGTGGCGATCGGTGTGGATTGTGCCAGTTCCGAATTTTTCCGGGATGGCAAATATCATCTTGATGTAGATGGGATGAGCCTAACCTCGGCTCAGTTTGTGGATTATCTTGCCACCTGGGTAGAAAAATACCCGATCATCAGTATCGAAGATGGCATGAGTGAACAGGATTGGGATGGCTGGGGGTTGCTGACAGAAAGACTGGGAAAATCGGTTCAGCTGGTGGGGGACGATGTGTTTGTAACCAACACCAGAATTCTTAGGGAAGGCATCAACCGCAATATCGCCAATTCTATTCTGATCAAAATCAATCAGATTGGCACGCTTACCGAAACCCTGAATGCCATCGAAATGGCGAAGTGTGCTGGCTATACCGCCATTGTTTCTCATCGTTCTGGCGAGACTGAAGATACTACTATTGCTGATATAGCGGTCGCTACCAATGCTCTGCAAATCAAAACGGGTTCGCTTTCGCGCTCGGATCGGCTGGCCAAGTACAATCAGTTGTTGCGTATCGAGGAAGATCTAGGCGAGATGGCGCAATATGCCGGAAGATCAGCATTCTACCAATTGAAACCGTGAAAACCATAGCCGGATTGCTGGTTCTCATGATTGCATTGGCGCAATATCCATTATGGTTCAGCAAGGGAAGCTGGTTGGCCATTCTGGAAATGCATGAACAAATCTCTACCTTGCAGGAAACCAACCAGAGCCTTCAGAATAGAAACACTATTCTGGAGGCAGAGGTCAACAATTTGAAAAAAGGGCTTGACGCGATTGAGGAGCTTGCGAGAAGCGAGCTAGGAATGATACGCAAGAATGAGCTTTTTTTTCACGTAGCAGAGTACGAAAACAAATAAACCTTGCTATGGAAGTATCGTGTTTACAACCATATTGTTTGCAGTAGAACACAATGAAGGCACAAATTCATGATCTTCAAATGGCTATTTCTGATTCTTCTGGTCTGCCTGATCTTCTGGCTATTTAAACGATCCGGATCAAAACATAAAAATTCTTCTGACACATCTGCAGAAGTGGTTGAGAACATGGTGCGCTGCGCATACTGCAGCGTTTATCTGCCACAAAATGAAAGTATTACCTGGAGTGGCCGAAGTTTCTGCTGTGCTGAGCATCGCCGATTATTCTCGCAGTACCGATCATTGCACAAATAAGAAGCCGCGCCCACGCCCTCCTCCCTGTTAGGCTTGATTGCAGGCCGTTCACTTACACCACGACATTACTGCCAAACTACCCAAACGGGAGAAAAGAAGCAATACCCTGGCAATAAAAGACGAGAGAAAAAATGTCCTTATTTTTCCTCTATTACTTCTGTAAGAATCTGCCGTATTTCTGGTTGAATTTCTCGACCCTACCCGCAGTATCAACAATCTTCTGCTGGCCTGTATAAAACGGATGACAAGACGAACATACCTCAATATGCAGAGGTTTGCTTAAAACGGAACGCGTCTTGAATTCATTACCGCAGCTGCAAGTTACGGTAATTTCATTGTACGCCGGGTGGATGCCTTCCTTCATTTGATATCCTTTACAGAGCTAAATAAAAAGGCAGCTATTATCACTTAAGCTAGGCATAGCTGCAACTAGCAACCTGTCAGACTTTTCTGGTGGAAGGATAATATGCCTTTCCTGTTTTTGGAGTGTTGATATGAGTGATTTTCGTCCGGTAAATCGTGGCACTGGATATTTACTGCTGCCATCTGTGGGTGGATGACAGCCGGAAAATCATCTGGCGCGTTTTATTGTTGAAGTGGTGGAGAATCTTTCCACAGCGCATTTTGAACGAGTCTATGCCGGGCGTGGCAGTGTGCAGCCTATCACCCCAACATGCTGCTGGCACTGCTGGTGTACGGTTATGCCGCCGGGGTGTTTTCCAGCCACAAGATCGAACGCCCCCTTATGCCGATTCAGGTGATATTTTTCGTGCGCTCCAGCACTGCGGCAAAGAAACCGTCGGTGTTGTGGTGAAGTGGCGAAAGCTGTAAATATTCACCAATATCGGGAAGTGTGATTTTTTGCTGTTCAAGCAGCTCTCCGCAATGCAGAACAGAAAATTGCGGATGATTTGCCAGAAATTGCGCGACAATCTGCTGATTTTCTTCCGGCAGCAGGCTGCAAGTGGCATAAACCAGCCGTCCTCCCGGTTTGAGCAGATTGGCGGCGGCATCAAGAATAGCAATCTGCTTCGTTTGCAATTCATCAATACTTTCCGGATTTTGCCGCCACTTCAAATCAGGGTTGCGGCGCAAAGTACCCAGCCCGCTGCAGGGTGCGTCGATCATTACCCGGTCTATTTTCCCAGCCAGCCGCTTCAGTTTGATATCACGCTCACTGTCGATGCGTTGAGGGTGGACATTTGATAAACCGGAACGTTTTAACCGGGGTTTGAGGTTATTGAGCCGTTTTTCAGAAACATCAAAGGCATACAGCCGCCCGTGAGAATGCATCAGGGCACCCAGCAATAATGTTTTCCCTCCTGCTCCGGCACAAAAATCCACTACCATTTCGCCGCGTTTGGGTGCGAGCAAAAACCCCAACAACTGGCTGCCTTCATCCTGCACCTCTATTTTTCCGGACAAGAACAGTTCATTCCGGTTGATGGCCGGTTTTCCAGTGATGCGAATACCAATCGGGGAGAAGGGCGTGGGCTCGGCTTCAATCCCCTGCTGCTTCAGCGCTGCCAGTACTTCTTCACGCTTGGCAATCAGGCTGTTGACCCGGATATCCAATGGAGCTGGCTGTTGTAACGTCTGACCAAGGTGCAAGATTTCTTCATCTGTCCAGAATTTTTGCAGTTTCTCCACGAGCCATTCCGGGAATTCTGCCCGGATGAAAAGTGGCTGTTCTTCCAGTTTGATGGCTTTGATTTGCTGTATCCACTTGATTTCGGTTTCCCGCAGGAATGGAGTCAATTCCCGCAGATTCATACCCTGAAATCGTGTCAGGTAAGCTAGCACCAACTCACGAGCGGTAGCTTTTCCAACCAGTTTCTCCAGGAAAAAGCGACGCCGAAGTACACCAAATACAGTTTCCGCAATCACGCCCCGGTCATTTTGTCCCAGTTGGGGGCGATCCTGAAAAAATTGCCGCAGCAATACATCAGCCGGAGCCTGCAGCGGTAAAATCTTGCGCACAGCCGCAATCAGCAGATCCAGTCGTTCGGGAGTCAGGCGCATAATCAGTTCAAATCAAATGGGTTATTGTGTGGAGTTCACTGGCGGGACGTAGTCAATTTTTGTGACTATCTGATCAACTTCCAGCCCGTGTTTTTCGGTTGAGATGATGCGTACCGGCAACAGGTGGTACCCGGTTGCCAGCCAGATTTTTTTCCGGAACGGGTCGCCTGCTTCCTGCTGTTTTGTCAGCACGATAGTGGAAAGCTTGCCGATGGATGTGTCCAGTATTTCCCGGCTGACGGTGTAACGAGTTGTATACAGGCTGCGGTAATCGGTTTCATGCACGACCAGTGTTTTCTTGGGCGCTGTAGTGAATGCAAAATGGTAGGCAAGACTTAATTCATCCAGCGTTCCATCCGGCAGGTTTTCTGTTATTTCTTGCCCCTTGCGGCGATAGATAATGTGTTTCCTGTCCCAGTCGAATTCAACTTCGCGAACCGGCTTGTCGCCGCGCTGATCGCTGAATCGGAGCGGTTTCATACCCTTGCGCGGAACGATGACTCCTTCACTGTGGCGCTGGATACTGCCGCGCTTGATCAACCGGAGAATACCGCTCGCAGCAGCTTCACTATTGATGATGTAGTGCTGTACGTCATTTTCTTTCCGCAGGAGCAGTGTTTCACGCGCTTTTCCCTGTCCGATACTGCCATTGAGCTTGTATTCAATATCGATGCGTTCGGGTAAATCACCCGCCAGGACAAGGGTATTTGCCAGCAGGAACAGAATGAATAACAGCAGTTTCATAGCTCAATTCCAGGTGAATATAGAACTTCCTGCCCGCCAGCAGCGGTTTTGATCTCGACATGATTACCTGCCAGAACAATTTGCCCTTGCAGAAACCAGCGTACTGCCTGAGGGTAAATGCGATGCTCCTGCGCAAGCACTCTTGCGGCCAGCGTGGCCGGTGTGTCATCCGCTAACACCGGCACGGCGGCCTGAATGATGATGGGGCCGTGATCCAGTTGCGAAGTAACGAAATGGACCGTGCAGCCGTGGATTTTGACGCCTTCACCCAGGGCGCGCTGATGTGTATCGAGCCCGGTAAATGCCGGAAGCAGGGAAGGGTGAATGTTGATTAGTCTGCCTTGGTAATGATCCACGAACGGCTCAGACAGAATACGCATGAAACCCGCCAGCACGATCAGATCGGGTTTGTATGCATCGATGGCTTCTGTCAGCGCAGCATCAAAGGCAACCCGGTCGGAAAATGCGCGGTGATCGATCGCACGAGCCGGGATGTTTCGTGTACGGGCAAATGCCAGCCCTTCTGCTGCCGGATTGTTGCTGATTACTGCCGCAACTGGCAATCCGGCTTCGACTAATGCCTGCATGTTGCTACCACGGCCGGAAATAAGGATAACCACTGATTTCATGGTTTTTCCTTCAGGTAATGATAATGGGCGGTGTTCCGGGTTGACGAGGCTTGATTGTGCCGATTTGCCATACGGTTTCGCCGCTGTTGCGCAGCATTTCAATGGCTTTCTGAGCATGTTCTGGTGCAATGACCACAACCATACCGATCCCGCAGTTGAACACGCGCAACATTTCTTCTTCTACTACGTTGCCATGTTGTTGCAGCCAGTCAAACAGGGGAGGGAGCGGCCAAGCGCTCCGGCTGATATGTGCCGTGACGCTATCGGGCAGAACACGAGGAATGTTTTCCAGCAACCCGCCACCGGTAATATGTGCCAATCCCTTGACCGGCAGATCGGCCATCAATGTCAGTAAGGATTTCACATAAATGCGGGTAGGAGCCAGGAGCGCATCAATCAGTCTGGTTTCACCAAGGAGTGTATCGGGCTGAACTGCGTGCCTATCGAGAATCTTGCGAATCAGCGAAAATCCATTGGAATGCGGGCCGCTTGAAGCGAGTCCGAGTACGACATCATTTTCCCGGATGCCGGAACCATCAATGATCCGGTCTTTTTCCACTACACCCACAGCAAAACCAGCCAGATCATATTCCCCATCCGGATACATACCGGGCATTTCTGCTGTTTCACCGCCGATCAGTGCACAACCGGATTCCTCACAACCGCGCGCAATTCCCTGAATCACCAAAGCAGCGGTGTCCACATCCAGCTTGCCACAGGCGAAATAATCCAGAAAAAACAAAGGCTCAGCACCTTGCACCAGAATATCGTTCACGCTCATGGCAACCAGATCAATACCAATGGTTGCATGTCGCGCATACTCGAATGCCAGCTTGAGTTTGGTTCCCACGCCATCTGTGCCGGATACCAGTACTGGCTGACGGTATTTTCCTGGCACCTCGAATAGCGCACCGAATCCCCCGATACCTCCGAGTGCTTCCGGACGCAAGGTGCGGCGTGCAAGTGGCTTGATCATTTCCACCAGGCGATTTCCTGCATCAATATCAACACCGGAAGAACGGTAGGAAATGGGGTTTGTATCAGGATTACCAGAGTTTGGGGCGGTCAAGTTGAGTTCTCGCAGGGTTAGGGCTAGAGTGCGGTTTTTAATGCCTGATTTTACCATGAACGATAAATATTCCCCGGATTCCCGCCTGCTCTGGTATCTGGCTGTCATCGGTATGGCAAGTGCGCTGATTTATTTGCTCAGTCCCATTCTTACCCCTTTTTTTCTGGCAGCCGTCATTGCCTATATCTGCAATCCACTGGTGACATGGCTTCAAACCAGAAAAATCCCCAGGACCCTGAGCACGATTTTTGTGATGCTCATGACGATGGGGGTATTCATCGCTATCGTACTCATCCTGTTACCGTTGTTCGAAAAAGAGGCGGCGCGTCTTATTGAGCAGATTCCGTTTTTCCTGGATCTGGTGAAAAACCAGTTCATTCCCTGGCTGGAAAATAATTTCAACATCGAGCTTCAGATTGACATTGCCTCTCTCAAGGAGATGCTGGCAGAACATTGGCAAAGCGCAGGTGGAGTGGCTGCGCAAATGCTGCCTTCGCTGAAGAGTGGTGGCTTGATCCTGCTGACGTTCCTGATGAATCTGGTGCTGGTGCCGGTCGTACTGTTTTATCTGTTGCGTGACTGGAATAATCTGATTCGCCAGATTGGAGAATTGATTCCTCCCGTCTGGCAAAAGCAGTTTTTTACCCTGTCGAAGGAAACTGATAGCGTGCTGGCTGAATTCATGCGCGGGCAAACGGCGGTCATTGCCATCATGAGTATTTATTACGTGACGGGGCTATGGCTGGTCAAGCTGGAATTCGCCTTGCCGATCGGATTGATATCCGGGATTCTAGTATTTATACCTTACCTGGGGACCATCACTGGGCTTGCACTGGCAAGCTTAGCGGCCATTATGCAATTTCAGGATTGGAGTGGCGTGATTACCGTTTGGGCGGTAGTGGGATCCGGGCAATTACTGGAAAGCATGCTGATTACGCCCCGGCTGGTAGGGGAACGCATCGGATTGCACCCGGTAGCGGTAATCTTTGCATTGCTGGCTTTCGGCCAGCTGTTCGGTTTTATCGGGATTTTGCTGGCGCTGCCGGTTAGCGCGGTGTTGCTCGTCCTACTCCGGCATCTGCATGCGCAATATATGGAAACAATGAAAGAATGATGATGCGTGCAGTTTTTGTCGCAGTTGTTGCTATAACTCTTTCGGGTTGCCTGTCACCGGTTGCCTTGAACCGGGCAGTGGAACTTTATGATCAGGCAACCATTCGTTCGGAATCAAGACAGCTGTTGGTAAACATTGCTCGCGCCCAACATCATGAGCCGATTCACTTCACACGCGTATCCAGCATTGCCGCAACATTCAATTTCAGTGCAAATGCAGGTGTTACACCGGCATTAACTGGAGAGAGTGGCGGTTTGCTCGCCCCTGTTTTTGGTGCCGGTGTCTCGGAAAACCCTACTTTCAGCATTGATCCGATTGCCGGTGACGAATTTACCAGACGTCTGCTGACACCTTTCAGTCAGCATAAACTGATGCTCCTTCTGCGCCAGCATTATGATATTGACCTGATGTTGCGCATGCTGGCGCAGGAGGTTCATCTGGATGATTCCGAATCACATCACGCGATTCAGAATACCTCTGCTACAGATAGGCAAGGATATCAGCATGGACTATATCGCAATGTGAAAAAAGTAGCGGCCTCGGAAGGTCAGGGTAAAAAGGAAATCAAGATCGACCAGGTTGCAACTGACCCGTTTCCTCCGGATTTTCAGCTTACCAGGGAGCAGAAACGACGCATGCGTTACCGTCAGCATGTCCACCAGCACCGGGCCACATATCTTAATAATCCTTCAGATCGTGCCGGATATGAGATGTTTCGCCGTATCGTCCTGCATCTTTCTGCAATTCAGGATCAGAAAAAGCTGTATGCCGAGCCGCTGATTTACGAGCGTAGCTGGGAAATAACTGATGGTGGTATTTCAGCAGAAGGGCTTTTTCAGGCGATCGAAAAAGATTTCGATGTAAATTATGACCGGGTAAAAAGCATTTATACGCTGAGCAAACAATTGCCCGGCCCCATTCTTATCACTAACTACAATCCGAACATTCTTTGTTGCGAGGAGCGTGCAGAGCTGGATGATCTGATCAATCCGTGGATTGAAAATGATGTTGCCTTTGATATCCGGCCCGGATACCCGGGTGGAGAGTGGCCGATACGGGGTACATTCAGGCTCCGGAGCTTTCATACTATCCTGAATTTCCTCAGCCATGCTTTAGGGGAAGAACGGGAATATTACGTAGAGAAAGATGCGCGCACCCCTCCGATTTTGGGAAATGAAAATCCTGTGCAAACCATGGGTCTGATTGTTGCCGATAAATTACCCGAGGGTGTCAACATATACGCGCAATCGCATGGTAAATACTACGCTGTGGATACGACAGGAGCTGATACGCATTGGAACCGTAATGCATTTCAGTTGCTTTATGTGCTATTCAGGCTAACGGTGACTGACACCAAACCATCAGGCGTACCTATCACTATTTCCAAATAGGGAAATACAGTCAATACGGATACTGAAAGGTAGCCCTTATATTTTTTGACAGGAATGTTCCCGTGGAGCTGGTGAGTGCGTGTGCCTGATTCAGGAATCTATTCCTGCAAGCACACGCTGTTCTCGTATTATCGAATTAGCCAGGGAAATCTGGTTTCGGAAAGAAAACCGGTTGTTACGCGACCAACCCGTTTGGCAAAACGTTCCGCAATTCCTTCCTGAACGGTAAAGTCAACAATGCGCTCGGCCTTGATGACTTCACGCGCAATGTAATCCGCGCTACCCAGTGCATCAGCCAGGCCAAGTTCTATACTCCTGGCGCCAGTCCATACCATGCCGCTGAAAATTTCAGATTCATCCTTTAAACGATCGCCTCTGCCATTTTTCACCACTTGAATAAACTGTTGGTGAATCTCGGCCAGCATTTTCTTTGCATGTTCTCTTTGTACCGGATCAGAGGGTGAAAAAGGATCGAGAAATCCCTTGTTTTCTCCTGCCGTCAAGAGACGTCGCTCCACACCCAGTTTTTCAAGTGTGCCGGTGAAACCAAATCCATCCATCAGCACACCAATCGACCCCATGATGCTAGCCTTGTCAACAAAGATTTTATCTGCAGCGGCAGCGATGTAATACCCGCCCGAGGCACAGATATCTTCCACGACAACATAGAGGGGAATGTCCGGATACAAAGCGCGTAGCCGGTAAATTTCATCATTGATAGCGCCCGCTTGAACCGGACTTCCTCCCGGACTATTAATCCGCAAGATCACACCGGCGGTATTTCGATCTTCAAATGCCTTTTTCAGACCATTATTGATATTTTCCGCATTATTTAAGCTATCTGCGGCAATCTCGCCGCGCAGTTCAACCAGTGCAGTATGTTTTCCAGATCCCGTAGCCACATCAGCATCCAGCCAGCCCAGGCCCCAAAAAAGTAACGTAAATAAATAAGAAAAGGTAAGCAGACGGAAAAAGATGCCCCAGTTGCGTGCCTTCCTTTGTTCTTTTAGAGAAGCAAACACCAGATTCCGCAGTGTTTCGTGCTCCCACTTTTCCTTGTTGGTATTTTCTGTATCAGCCATGAATATCAGTTACGTGTTATCTGTGGATTTATTGAACTGCCCCACCGCGCGTTTCGGAGACATAAATCTCGACTCTGCGGTTTTTTGCACGGCCTGCAGCGTTTTCATTTGACGCGACCGGTTGATATGAGCCGCGGCCATCGATCTGGATACGCTGGAAGGGTACACCACGACTTGCCAAATACTCTCGTGTGCTGGCTGCGCGATTAATAGACAGTGGATTATTTACCGTATCGCTGCCAGTGCTGTCGGTGTGCCCAACAATCGTGACCTGGGTGCCTGGATTGTTCAGCAGACTGGTTGCAAAGCTATCGAGTACCGGACGGAAACCAGGTTTGATTTGCGCGCTTCCCGTATCAAAGGAAATATCGCTAGGAATGTTTAGCATCAGCCGGTTATCTGGTGTTTGCGACACTACTACGCCAGTACCGGCCGTGGCATTTTCCATTTGCACTCTTTGTTCTTCCATTCTTTTTGACCACAGGTAACCTGCGCCAGCGCCCAGCGCTGCGCCAGCACCAGCACCAATTGCAGCACCCTTCCCGCCACCAGCCAGAGCACCGATTGCTGCGCCTGTTCCGGCGCCAATCAACGCACCTGTTCCGGTACCTCTTTGCGTACCGCTCATATCAGCACAAGCAGAAACAAGGGATCCAGCCAATAATACGGTTAAAACTCGGGTTTTATACATAATCTCACCTTTCATGTTGATGGAATATCAAGGGTACTGTAGCAGAGAAACTGAAAAAACAGCCATTGGCTCTTCGTTTTTTGTTGGTCGGGTATCTGGTTTACAAGAACAATTGATCCGGTGCCAGATTGAAAATTCAAATTCCGGTTATTTTTATTCCTGGAAACTTTGCCAATTGGCCCGAATATCGACTGCCTGACTCTGAATCCAGCCTGATAAATCATTCATGGTTTGAACTTGCAGCCAGTTGTCATGGTAAGCGGTGGCAGTCAGAGGAGTATTTCTTTTCAGCGAGGTGATTGCCTTGGCTTGATGATTGGGCTCTGCTTGCAGATTTATTGCTTTGGTAGTCAGTAATGGGACCGTGATGCGAAAAGCCAGCGGTGCATCCTGAGATACAAACATTTTTCTGGTCGGGTTGGTTATTGCATCAATCAACTCACCAGACTGTGCCGCATGATTCATAGCAGCGCTATAATTTTTTTGTTCGTAAGCGGTGGTTGCAGCATTCAAAAAACGCTGTGCCAGTGACTGCAAAGTGGCTTCAGATTCGCTGAATGAAACCAGTTTTGCAGCATGGACCGCGATTTCGACCTCAGCTATTTTTGAGGCGGCTTCCGGCTGTGTGGCCAGGCGATGCAGTTTGTTTTCAGCACGACTCATCTCGCCTGCCGTTTTCTGCAGTATCTGCGCACGATCCTGTTCACGCGCATTCAGATTCTGGATAAGCTCATCCTTTTCCGCCAGCTTTTGCTTGAGAGATGCAATTTCATCTCGGAATATCCTTTGGCTTGGCGGTTTTTCCGGAATCGGGACAACATCAATCCGTTCTGTTTTCCCTGTGCCTGCCGGTTTCAGATCAGCCGATTGCCTGGATACAGGAGGTTTGGCTGGTTGATGGGTTACGCACCCTCCCAGGCTGACTCCTGCAGATACCAGAATCAATGCAGCGAAAGACGATCTATCTGGGATATTGTGGAACCTGGACATTTGACCTGTTCTTTTAAAAATGGATATGCTGCGAGCGATATAAGCAATCTCGGAACCCCTGAATCGACCAGCTGAAGTTAAACTTTAGCGTAAATGAAAAGAATGTTTACGTCCGTAGTTTTTATCACCTTTTGATTTTCCATAATTACAACCTGAAATGCATCGTCAGATAATACGCTGGGTGGCGATCCAGCTTGTATCAGTATTTATGGTAACGATTGTTATCATATTTCTGCTGGGTGAAATCGTAACAGGATCGGCTCCTACTGCTGTGGAAACATTGTTGCCGGATTTTCCGGTGGAAACAATACAGATCCCCATCAACCATGATTATGTTGTGCATGGCTGGTTGGCACGGGGAATCAACGGGCACGGCGCAATCCTGCTTGTGCATTCCATGCGCAGCAACCGCCTTGAAATGCTTGGCCGGGCGAGGTTTCTCAACAGTCAGGGTTATCATGTGCTGATGATTGATCTGCAAGCACATGGGGAAACGCCTGGAGACCGCATTACTTTCGGTGCGCGTGAATCTGTTGATGTTGCAGCGGCCGTCGATTATCTCCGTAATACTTTTCCGCATGATCGTATCGCTGCCATTGGAGCAACGCTTGGTGCAGCCGCTATTGTGCTGGCTGATCCACCACTGCGGCTCGATGCCATGATACTTGAATCACTACACCCTACTTTTGCCGAGGCGGTGACAAACCGGCTCAAGCTGCATTTGGGGGATGCGGGAGGATATCTTCACCTTTTGTTGCTACCCTACTTCTCTTTTCTTCTGGATTTGCAGGTTGATCAACTTAATCCGGTTGACCGGATCGGCAATCTGGCCATTCCCGTGCTGTTCATCTCGGGCACACTTGACAGGCACACTACGCAATCAGAAGCAAAACGACTGTATGATGCCGCACAATCCCCCAAGGAACTCTGGGTGATCGAGGGTGCTGGTCACTATAATATGCATAGCTTTGCGGGTAAGAGTTACGAGATACGTATTGCCGATTTTCTCTCGACTTATCTGCAAAGATAATCACAACAGACCTCGTTTGATTAACTGCCAGGGAATATCATGCCTGTTTACCACCACATTCTGCTTGCTGTGGATTTCTCGCCTCAGGACAGTCAGATAATACAGAGAGCCAGGAATCTGTCATTACAAAGCGGGGCAAGGCTTAGTCTCATTCATGTACTGGATAATATCCCCATGCCTGATACGCCTTACGGAACGATCATCCCTCCGGATACGAAAACGGATGATGCGATGCTGGAAGCGGAAAAACAGAAGCTGAATCAGACAGGCGATACGCTTGGTATCGACCCTGCTTGCCGTTGGCTAATTTGGGGAGAACCAGGAGAGGAAATTATCCGCGTTGCCGGGCAGGAAAATGTTGATTTGATCGTAGTCGGCTCTCATGGCAGACACGGACTTGCACTATTGCTGGGATCCACAGCCAATAGCGTGCTGCATCACGCAAAATGCGATGTGCTGGCGGTACGCTTGCGGGATGATTAAAAAATTCATCTGCAGGTGATTTTCTGTTTTTTCTTGACAAAAATCCTGATTGATAATTATTCTTGTTGAGGCCATGCAGTTCCGGTTCTGGCCAACCAGTTTCAGGGATATACATCCGTCCCTGAATTTTCCCCGCCTTCATTGGCGGCATTGGGAATTTCACTCATTCAACCCCGGAGTTAACATTATGTCCCGTTCCTTCATTTCCGGTCTTTTCAGCCGCTGGTCCAGTGGCTTGTTCCTCGCCGGCTTTCTGTTTGTAGCACCGGTGTCATCGCAGGCTGAAGAAATTGTTGTTTATTCAGCGAGAATCGAACAGCTGATCAAGCCTTTGTTTGATGCTTTCACCAAGGAAACCGGCATCACGGTCAAATTCACCACGGACAAAGAAGGTGCGTTGCTAACCCGCTTGCTCGCAGAAGGCAAAAGGACACCTGCCGATGTGCTCATTACAGTGGATGCCGGAAATTTATGGGATGCCACACGTAATAATTTGCTGAAACCAGTGACTTCTCCCATTCTTGAAGCCAATATTCCCGCCAATTTACGGGATCCGAAAGGACAATGGTTTGGATTAACCGTTCGCGCCCGTACTATTGTCTACAATACCAGCAAGGTAAAGCCGGAAGAGTTATCAACATACGAAGATCTGGCTGATCCGAAATGGAAAAACCGCCTGTGTTTGCGTTCTTCCAAAAAAGTATATAACCAGTCGTTGGTTGCAATGATGATTGCAGAACTGGGCGAGACCGAAACCGAGCGTATCGTCAAAGGCTGGGTAAATAACCTGGCAACCGACCCCATCGCAGATGATACGCTGGCACTGGAATATGTTGCAGCAGGGCGTTGTGATGTCACTCTGGTCAACACGTATTACTACGGCCGGCTGATGCGTGAACATCCGGCGCTTCCCCTGGCCATTTTCTGGCCAAACCAGGCCACTACCGGAGTCCACGTCAATGTTTCCGGCGCGGGTGTAACACGATATAGCAAACATGAGGCTGCGGCCGTGCGGCTGCTGGAATTTCTTTCCTCCGAGCATGCACAAAAATTGTTTGTCGAGCTCAATATGGAATATCCGGCCAATCCGCAAGTCAAATATGGCGAACCGCTTACTGATTGGGGAAATTTCAAGCAGGATCCGAAAAGTATAGTAAAAGCCGGGGAGTTACAGCCTGAAGCAGTGCGATTGATGGATCGCGCCGGATACCGCTAGAGCACAATCCGTTTGAAAAACGATTCCCCTCCTGTAAATCTGACCGTAGCGCCCGCCACCCGGCAGCGCTGCGGTGATGAAGCCAAGTACGGAATTCGACGCGCCTGGCGCGTCTTTCCGTTTTTAGTAGCCAGCCTGGTACTTGTGCCAGTGTGTGTGGTGTTTGCTTCCTTTTTATCACCTGATAGTGAAATCTGGCAGCATCTGATCACCACCACACTGCCGGGCCTGTTAACGAACACGCTGTGGCTCTCATTGGGCGTGATCCTGGGAACATCCTTTCTGGGTGTAAGCCTTGCCTGGCTTACTTCGGTCTATACCTTTCCGGGGAGTCGATTTTTTTCCTGGGCGTTATTTCTGCCACTAGCCATTCCCGCCTACGTCATTGCCTTTGTAGCGCTGGGTATGTTTGACTACACCGGCCCGGTACAAACCAGCCTGCGCCACTGGTTCAATTCCGATCTGCTCTGGTTTCCCGATATACGAAGCGGACCGGGTGTGGCAGTTGTGATGACACTGGCCTTTTATCCCTATGTCTATTTGCTCTCACGCGATGCTTTTCTAACACAGGGAAAACGTTTGCTGGAGGTGGCGCAATCTCTGGGTTTCAATCGCCAGCAAGGTTTTTTCCGGGTGGTGCTGCCGATGGCCCGCCCATGGATTGTTGCGGGAGTCATGCTGGCCTTGATGGAAACGCTGGCTGATTTCGGTACAGTCTCCATTTTTAATTACGATACGTTTACCACTGCGATTTATAAAACCTGGTTTGGTATGTTTTCGCTGTCCACAGCTTCGCAACTTGCCTCTCTGCTTATTTTGATCGTACTGGTCATCATCCTGACGGAACAACGGTTTCGCCTGCGGATGCGTTTCTCTGAAAGCAGGAAAAGCACGCGAGTCGAACGCATACCACTAACAGGATGGAAAGCAGTGGCAGCAACCAGTTTTGCCGGTGCAGTCCTGTTTTTTGCTTTTGTGTTGCCTGTAGTGCAGTTAGGTCTATGGGCCATGCATGCGCTGAAAATCGGCGTTGACGAACGTTACCCTGAGTTCGCCTGGCACTCGATTCTTCTTTCCGTGCTGGCCGCACTGATTACCTGCCTGGTGGCAGCAATGCTCGCCTACTCCGTACGTATTCATTCGGACAGGTACACCCGTTTTTCTGTCCGCCTGGCCACAATCGGCTATGCCTTGCCGGGCGCGGTACTGGCAGTTGGAATATTCATTCCCATGGCCTGGCTGGACAATCTGCTCAGTGACTGGATCGAGGCAATTACCGGCGCTGAGACCGGGTTACTTATTCAGGGAACGCTTGTTGTCATGTTGGCTGCGTACATGACCCGTTTTCTTGCTGTCAGCTACTTTCCTCTGGAAAGTGCATTGCAGCGTGTCACACGCAGTATTGATGAAGCAGCTGCCGGTTTCGGTGTGACGGGTTGGCGAATGTTGAAAACTATCTACTTCCCGATGCTGAAAAGCAGTTTACTCACGGCTGCAACTCTTGTTTTTGTGGACGTGATGAAGGAAATGCCCATTACGCTGATGACACGTCCATTTGACTGGGACACTTTGGCGGTGCGCATTTTTTCGCTGACTTCTGAAGGCCAATGGGAGCAGGCTGCAATACCTGCTTTAACGCTGATTCTGACCGGGCTGATCCCGATTATTTTTTTGGTACGTCATTCCGAGACCTGATAGAGCGATGAGTATATTGTTGAAACTTGACAACATCAGCCATACCTATGGCCAGCAGGTTACCGTAGATGAATTATCTTTCGAGTTGGAGAAAGGCGAGATTGGCTGTCTGTTGGGCCCGAGTGGCTGTGGCAAAACAACGGTTTTGCGCAGCATTGCTGGATTCGAACCCATTATGTCCGGCGAAATATGGCTCAATGGCGTTTCTGTCAGTCGCGCCGGCTTTGTTCTACCACCCGAACAGCGGCGAATAGGCATGGTTTTCCAGGAATATGCCTTGTTTCCACATCTGAACGTTACAGCGAATGTCGGATTTGGCCTGCACCACAGTACCAGAGCGGAACGGGCTCACCGGGTGGCTGAGTTGTTACAGGTTACCGGCCTGACGGAAGTGGCGGATCGTTACCCCCATGAATTATCTGGTGGCCAGCAGCAACGCGTGGCGCTGGCACGGGCGCTGGCGCCTTATCCCGAGCTGATTTTGCTGGATGAACCGTTTTCCAATCTTGATGTAGGTTTGCGTGAACATTTGAGCCAGGAAATACGCGATCTGCTGAAGAAGCTGAACATCACCGCAATTCTGGTGACGCATGACCAATCCGAGGCTTTTGCTGTCGCAGACAAAATAGGAGTGATGCATGCCGGGAAAATGATGCAATGGAGCAGCGCACATGATCTCTATCATCGTCCAGCAAATCGGTTTATCGCTGATTTCATCGGTCAGGGTGTGTTGATACCCGGCACATTCATGCTTTCCGGTGAAGTTGAAACTGAACTCGGAGTTCTGACCGGGAGCATTTACCGTCCCGATCCATCATCCTCTGAAGTTCCGGACAAACAGGTTGATGTGTTGATACGTCCGGACGATATCATTCACGATGACCATAGCCCGTTGCAGGCGGCGGTGGTGCACAAGGCTTTTCGTGGAGCGCAATTTCTTTACACATTGCGACTGGCAAGCGGGCAGATTGTGCTATCGCTGGTTCCTAGCCATCATGATCATGCCCTTGGCGAAAAAATCGGCATCCGGCCTGAAACCGATCACATCGTGGTATTCGATCGGCTTTAGGGAACCCCTGAAAAACGTTAGCGAAGCAGTCAGTTCAAGGCAAAAGTCAGCAAAAAAGCAGAGTTTATGCGTAATAAATGAGCATTTAAGCCGATTTTTAATGCAAAAATGACAATGTAAGTGGTTTTTCAGAGATTTCCTGACGATAATCAACATATTTCCAGCAAGGAGGAAAAGGTGCTGCTTACTACAACCCAGAGCATTGAAGGCAAGCGTATTGCACATTATTACGGCATTGTCGCTGGCGAGGCAGTTCTGGGTGCAAATGTCCTGAAAGATCTTTTTGCGGGAATCCGTGATTTTGTCGGTGGGCGTTCAGCAACTTATGAAAAAGAATTACAGCATGCCCGCGAAATTGCACTGGAAGAACTACAGGAAAGTGCTCGTAGACTGGGAGCCAATGCAGTAATTGGAATTGACATTGATTATGAAGTGCTGGGTAAGGAAAACGGTATGTTGATGGTATCAGCCAGCGGAACTGCCGTTTTCATCGAATAGTTGATCAAACCGGACAAGAACAGGAACAGCTATTGCCCGGCCGCCCGGGATAATCTCGCAATCCTGATTGCTTTGGCCAGATCAAAGACAGACATCGCATAAAAGGTGCTGCGGTTATAGCGCGTAATCACATAAAAATTCCTGAATCCCAGCCAGAATTGACGAGCGCCCTGACTATTCAATTCCAGCAAGGCAGACGGCATATCATTTGCAACGGGCTCAAGCGGAATAATCCCGGCCTCACGCAATTTCCCAATTGCATGTATGGGTTCGATGCCCGTATCCAGGAATTCCTGCAGATTTTCAGATCTAGCTTGTGCGCGAACCGCAATTGGTTTGTCCGCTTCCCAGCCATATTCTTTCAAATAACGACCCACGCTGCCGATCGCATCCGTTGCACTCCCGGAAAGATCGATTTTTCCATCATTGTTAAAATCGACTGCATAGCGACGGTAGCTTCCTGGCATAAACTGGGGAATGCCAATGGCACCAGCGTAAGAGCCCTTGATATCCAGCAGGCCAAATTTTTGCTCTTTTGCCAGTAACAAATAGTTTTCCAGCTCTTCCCGAAAATAATCCGCCCGTCTTGGATAATCAAAAGCCAGCGTTGTAAGCGCATCCATAATGCGATAGTTGCCGGTTGCTGTGCCGTATGAGGTTTCAATACCAATAATTGCCACGATGATTTCTTCCGGCACACCATAAATTTTTCTGGCACGCTCCAGTTCGCTGGCATATTTGCCCCAGAACCCAATGCCACCTTTAATACGTTGCGTATTAACAAATCGCTTCCGGTATTCATCCCAGGAAATTGCCGAAGACGGGGTAGAAATCAGTTTGATAATATCTGCCCGGAAATTTGTTTGAGTAAAAACACTTTCCAATTCTTTTGAGTCATAGCCATGCCGGTTTACCATGTACGTTACAAAATTCCTGATTTCAGGCCGTAACCCAAATTCTGATTCAGCGGCAACGAATGAAGCATGAAGTAAAACAAAAGTTGCAGCGATAAATAAAACCAGGCGATTCCTTGAATAGCTGAGGAATATCTTCCTGAAAAAAAAATGGGTAGCGTGCCGTTGGAATGCGGGATAAATACGAAAGAAAATATTCCTGATTTTCAGAGAAATTCCACACCAGCGTTCCGGGATGCCAGTGCTTTTGTTTTGCATGAACAGGGAGAAATTTTTCATTGTCAGATAACCCGATTTCAAGTGATGGTGTGAATTTAAGTGTGTAAGAGGCGTAGGTAAACCGTGTTTTCTTACCGAACCAGGGGTGCGCCTGCTTTTATTTCAGGTGCCAGCTATCCCTTTACAAACCCCATTAAAAATACCAAAAAATGTTGGCAGCTTTATTGATTCGGTCAATATTGTCAGTATAATAAGAAAAATTAAGCCTCCACACTTTATCTTGTGGTAGCAGTTATGTTGTCAGAAACACAAGGGCAACGGTGCTGTGTAATCCACTTATCACCCACCAATCCAACCTTTCTGTAGTATACAAACATAGAATCTTTTCCGTGTTTAGGTCGTCGTCAAAAATTTATCTAAACCGGTGGTTCGAGTTCAGTTGATAGCCTTATTGTCGCTAAGTATTCATTTTGACCCAACAAACGTTAAAAGAGGATTTCATGAGCCAGCATATTCATTACGTTACAGATTCAAATTTTGATGCCGAAGTGTTGCAGTGTGCTATACCCGTGCTTGTCGATTACTGGGCTGAGTGGTGTGGGCCATGTCGGATGATTGCACCTATTCTGGATGAAATTGCTGGTGAGTATGGCGGGCGTCTTAAGGTTGCCAAACTTAATATCGATGAAAACCAGTCCACACCTCAAAAATATGGCATTCGTGGTATCCCTACCTTAATGATATTCAAGAATGGAAATATTGAGGCGACCAAGGTTGGCGCTTTGTCAAAATCTCAATTAACCGCATTTGTTGATAGCCACCTATAAGCCCCCCTTGATTTTAATATTGGCGTCAGCCGAATGAATCAAAAGCAATCTTTATTCGGCTGGTGTTGCTTTCCTGCCGGTACCGGATTTTTTACCAGGCGTGATCTTTGCCGCCCGAGCATTCTATAAGTCGGCAATGATTCCATAAATCCTATAGCGGATTCGAATCCCCTCTCCTCATCCACATTTTTGATCTTCAAGAGTCACTCTCATGCGTTTATCTGATTTAAAAAGCATTCATGTTTCCGAACTGGTAAAAATGGCTGTCGCCAACGATATCGAGGGTGCCAACCGAATGCGCAAGCAAGATCTGGTTTTCGCACTCTTGAAGAATCAGGCCCGCAAGGGTGAAAGCATTTTCGGAGAAGGCACACTAGAAATCCTGCAGGATGGCTTCGGATTTTTACGCTCTCCTGACACCTCTTATCTTGCCGGGCCCGATGATATTTATATTTCTCCCAGCCAGATTCGCCGTTTCAATCTGCATACAGGGGATTCGGTTGATGGTGAGATCCGCCCACCAAAGGAAGGGGAGCGTTATTTTGCATTGGTCAAAATTGATAAAGTCAATAACGAGCCGCCTGAGAATTCCAAACGCAAGATACTGTTTGAAAATCTGACCCCCCTTTTTCCGACTGAACGCTTGACGCTGGAAAGGGATATCAAATCCGAAGAAAACATTACTGGCCGGATCGTTGATTTGATCGCACCTATCGGCAAGGGTCAACGTGGCCTGCTGGTTGCTAGTCCAAAATCCGGTAAAACGGTGATGCTTCAGCACATTGCGCATTCCATTGCTGCTAATCACCCGGATGTCGTGCTGATGGTATTGCTGATCGACGAACGCCCGGAAGAAGTAACGGAAATGGTGCGTTCTGTGAAGGGAGAAGTCATATCGTCAACCTTCGATGAATCAGCTGCCCGCCATGTTCAGGTAGCAGACATGGTGATTGAAAAAGCGAAACGACTGGTTGAGCATAAAAAAGATGTCGTTATCCTGCTGGATTCGATTACACGTCTTGCGCGTGCGTATAACACTATCGTGCCTGCTTCTGGCAAGGTGTTGACCGGCGGCGTGGATGCCAACGCCTTGCAGCGTCCCAAGCGTTTTTTTGGTGCTGCCCGCAATATTGAAGAAGGGGGATCGCTCACCATTATTGCTACTGCACTGGTGGATACCGGCTCACGTATGGATGATGTCATCTACGAAGAATTCAAGGGAACCGGTAACATGGAAATCCACCTTGATCGGCGCATGGCAGAAAAACGCATATACCCAGCCATCAATGTGAATCGCTCGGGTACGCGTCGGGAAGAATTGCTGATTCCTGCCGAAGTTCTGCAAAAAATATGGATTCTTCGCAAATTGCTTTATCCGATGGATGAAATGGATGCAATGTCATTTCTCCTGGATAAAATCAAGGCCACAAAAAACAATGCCGATTTTTTTGATTCCATGCGGCGTGTATAACAACCACTCAAGCGTAACGGCTAGCGCATTACAATGGTCTACGACAACCTCAACCGGTTGCTCAGCCGCACCTATCCGGTCACTGCAGACAACATCACCTACACCTACGACCTGCTGGGCCGCAGGACAGCCGCCAATAAGACCGGCTATGCGATCAGCTACGTCTATGACAATGCCGGACGCCTGACCAGCACCACCGCTGGCGGCAAGGTGCTGGCCTACCAGTATGACCCGGCAGGCAACCGCACCCGCATCACCTGGCCGGAGACGGCGTTTTACGTCACCACCACTTATGACGCTCTCAACCGTCCGACGGCGATCAAGGAAACCGGTACGGTCAACCTGGCGACCTACGCCTTCGACGACCTCTCACGACGCACCACGGTAACGCTGGGTAACAGCACCACTACCAGCTATGGCTACAGCACCCAGAGTGCACTTTCCAGCCTCACCCATGACCTCACCGGGACCGCACAGGATCAAACCTATACCTACACCCGCAACCAGGTGAATCGCCCCGGGAATTGAGGAGGCAGATTAGTCAAAGTAAAACGGTTTGATTTTTGGACATTTCGAGTTGCTGATAATAGCGTTGTTCAGCCTCAATGGGTGGGATGTTGCCGATTGAGCTGAGC